>Ga0078972_1000679_pt1 | contig 139569 bp, 112 predicted proteins | sample YelNatPaOPGAMG01_FD_67568 | JGI IMG/M metagenome (GOLD analysis project Ga0078972, IMG submission 67568) | Hot spring thermophilic microbial communities from Obsidian Pool, Yellowstone National Park, USA - OP-RAMG-01 (SPADES assembly) (version 2) | ecosystem: Environmental > Aquatic > Thermal...
GCCCTTCCACAAATGGGTGGTGGGGCGCGATGCCCCGTGTCGTGGGGGGTTCCCGCCCCGCGGGCCTGCGGTCGAGCCGAGGCGTCGAATCCACCACCCACGCCCCACGGCGCGAAACCCTGCGGGCTTCGCGCCCTACAACAGCAGGACGGTTTGCGCAAGTCCGTCGCGGAAATCAAAACAGTTGCTCCAGATGCCGTAATAAAATGGGGTCGCTTCTTCACAGTTCACTTTTGATGGAGGATTTGAGGTTTTCAAGTTTCTGGCGAAGCCCTTCATTGCGCGTCGCCTGCTGTTCAAGCCGTTTCAACATCATCGTCACGGAACTGGCATGACCATACCCCATCTGCCGCGTCACCTCCCCGCCCAAACGCACCCGCGCCCATATCCGTACCTGTCGGTTCGGTTCGTTTGCGATCCATCTCTCCACGACAGCACGCATTGTAGTAGCCGCCGCCACCTCCGTCCAGCGTCTTTCTTCAACTCCACCTTTGCGTTGCAGTAACTTGCGTACCCGGTCGCGAAGCCGATCGCCGCCCGGCCAACCTTTCCTTGTCACGCTCGGCGGCTAACGGTATAGTCCGCGCCCGTTATGCCTGAACTCCGCAAGAAATATCCATTCGATGTCATCGAGCCAAAGTGGCAACAACACTGGCTCGCTCATAAAACCTTCGCTGCCACCGAAGACCCTGCCAAACCCAAACTCTACGTCCTCGACATGTTCCCCTACCCCTCCGGCGCGGGCTTGCACGTCGGCCACCCGGAAGGATACACCGCTACGGACATTTATTGTCGTTACAAACGGATGCGCGGATTCAATGTCCTTCATCCGATGGGCTGGGACGCCTTCGGGTTGCCCGCCGAACAATACGCCATCGAAACCGGCACCCATCCCGCCCTTACCACCCGCAAGAACATTGACACCTTCCGCCGCCAAATCCAGATGCTCGGTTTCTCCTATGACTGGGACCGCGAAGTGGACACGACCGACCCGCAATACTTCAAATGGACCCAGTGGATTTTCCTCCAGCTCTACAAGAAAGGCCTCGCCTACGAAGCCGAAGTCCCTGTCTGGTGGTGCGACGGCTGCAAGGCCGTTCTCGCCAACGAGGAAGTCAACGCCGACGGCACCTGCGACCGCAAAGGCCACAAGGAAGTTTATCGTCGCCCTCTTCGACAATGGATTCTCCGCATCACGGCCTACGCCGAGCGCCTGTTGGCCGACCTTGATCTCGTCAACTGGCCGCACTCCATCAAGGAACAACAACGCAACTGGATCGGTCGTAGCGAAGGCGCCAACGTCGAATTCGCTGTCGCCGGCAGCGACCTGAAAATTGAGATTTTCACCACTCGCCCCGACACGTTGTTCGGCGCAACCTACATGGTGCTCGCGCCTGAACACCCGTTCGTGAACAAAGTCACCACACCGGAACAAAAAAACGCCGTGGACGCCTATCGCGCGGCTGCCGCCAAGAAAAGCGAGTTGGAACGCGGCATGGCCGACAAAGAAAAAACCGGCGTCTTTACCGGCGGTTATGCCATCAACCCGGTCAACAACGAGAAGATTCCGATCTGGATTGCCGACTATGTGATGATGGGCTACGGCACCGGCGCGATCATGGCCGTACCCGCCCACGACACCCGCGACCTCGAATTCGCCCGCAAATTCAATTTGCCCATCCGCGTTGTGGTGAATCCGACCGATCAGTCGGACCCGGTCGGATTTACCGGCGACGGGATTTCCGTCAACAGCGGCCTCATTACCGGCCTGCCGACGCCCGAAGCGAAAAAGAAGATCACCGAATGGCTCGGCGAACGCGGTCTCGGCGAGTTTGCCGTCAACTACAAGCTCCGCGACTGGCTGTTCTCGCGTCAACGGTACTGGGGCGAGCCGATCCCGATTGTTCATTGTGAAAAATGCGGCACGGTGCCGGTACCGGAGAGCGAATTGCCGCTCCGCCTGCCGGAAATGAAAGACTACTCGCCGTCCGGCAACGCCGAGCCGCCGTTGGCCAAGGCGACCGACTGGGTCAACTGCCAGTGTCCGCAATGCGGCGCCGCCGCCAAACGCGAGACCAACACGATGCCCCAGTGGGCCGGCTCCTGCTGGTATTACCTCCGCTACATTGACCCGCACAACGCCGCCGCCTTCGTGGACAAGGCAAAAGAAAAATACTGGATGCCGGTTGACCTCTACGTGGGCGGCGCCGAACATGCCGTGTTGCACCTGCTCTACTCCCGGTTCTGGCACAAGGTGCTCTTCGACCTCGGTTTCGTCTCCACACCGGAACCGTTCATGCGGCTCGTCAATCAGGGCATGATCCTCGGCGAGGACAACCGCAAAATGTCGAAGTCATGGGGTAACGTCATCAATCCCGACGACGTGGTGCGCGAATACGGCGCGGACACGCTGCGGCTTTATGAAATGTTCATGGGACCGCTCGAAGCCACCAAACCGTGGAGCACCGAAGGCGTGCAGGGCGTCTATCGGTTTCTCGGTCGTGTCTGGCGATTGTTCTGTGACGAGAATGGCAACCTCGTCGTTACCGACGCCGCGCCCGACGCCAAGCTGGTCAAGGTCCTGCATCAGACCATCAAGAAAGTCACCGAAGACACCGAGGCGCTGGCATTCAACACTGCCATTGCGCAGATGATGATTTTCGTGAACGAATTGACGGCGCAGGAATCACGTCCGCGCGCTGTGCTGGAGCCGTTTGTGTTATTGCTGGCGCCGTATGCGCCGCACCTGGCCGAGGAACTCTGGCAGAAACTCGGCCACGCCAGGTCGCTTGCCTACGAACCGTGGCCGGCGTTTGACCCGTCGTTGCTGGTGGAGGACACCGTCGAGATCGTCGTGCAAGTCAACGGCAAGGTTCGCGCGCGGTTGAACGTGCCGACGAACGCGACCAAGGAAGACCTGGAAAAACTGGCGTTGGCGGCGACCGAAGTGCGACCGTTCCTTGCCGGCAAACAGGTCAAGAAAATCATCGTCGTCCCCGGCAAACTCGTCAACATCGCCGTCGGCTAGGCAAAGTTGGCTCGCAGACAAGGGCGGCTGGTGGTTTTATTCGCCCTTGTTAAGGGTCACGTATTTTTCGGTCAGGTCGCAGGTGTGGATGGTGCAACGGCCTTTGCCCAGATGTAAATCAATGTCCACGGTGAACGTCGGCGCTGCCACGATTTTTTTCAGACGGGAAAGCGGGGTCCGGGCGGCAACCCCGTTGCGCACGGCGGGAACGCCGTTGTAGGAGATGTCCACCCGTTCTTCCGTCACTTTTGCCGCCGAGTACCCGAGCGCGTCCATGATTCGTCCCCAATTCGGATCGCCGCCGCACCAGCAGCATTTCACCAGTGTCGAGTTGGCCACGCTGCGCGCCGCGAGATCGGCGTCGCGGTCGCTGGCGGCGCCGGTGACATTGACGGTGACGAATTTGCTGACGCCCTCGCCGTCGAGGACCATCATTTTGGCCAGTTCGAGGCAGACATGGTTGAGGGCTTCCTGGAATGGCTCCAGGGGGAACTCGCCCGCGAGGCCGTTGGCCAGGCAGAGGACGGTGTCATTGGTGCTGGTATCGCCGTCCACGGTAATGCGGTTAAAACTTTGATCCACCGCGATGCGCAAGGCTTTTTGAAGGGCGGGACGCGGAATGGCGGCATCGGTGGTGATGAAGCAGAGCATGGTGGCCATGTGTGGCTCGATCATGCCCGCTCCCTTGGCGATGGCGCCGATGTGGATGACTTTTTTGCCGGCCTTGACGCGGAGGGCGATTTGTTTTGGAAAAGTGTCGGTGGTCATGATCCCCTCAGCGGCAGTCGGTCCGCCGCTATGGGAGAGGTTGCCGAGGAGTTGTTTGATACCGGCTTCGATTTTGACAATGGGCATCAGCACCCCGATGCGTCCGGTCGAGCAGACCAGCACGGCGGTTTCGGGACAACCGATGCGGCGCGCCACGGCGGTGGCCATTGCCCGCGCGTGGAGGAGGCCGATGTTGCCGGTGCAGGCGTTGGCGTTGCCGCTGTTGACGACGATGGCGCAGGCTTTGCCGCGTTTGATGTGTTGCATGGAAACCTTGACGGGCGCGGCTTTGACCTGGTTGGTGGTGAACGTTCCGGCGGCGACGGCCGGCACGTCGGAGACGATCAGAGCCATGTCGAGTTTGCCGCTGCGTTTGATGCCGGCGGCGGCAGCGGCGGCGCGGAAGCCGCGCGGGGCGGTAACGGCTCCTTCGATTCGGGCAAAGGTGGTTTTCATAGCAATCCCTCCGTTTCGTTATAGCCGAAGGCCAGGTTCAGGCATTGCACGGCCTGGCCGGCGGCGCCTTTGGTGAGGTTGTCTTCGGCGCTGACAACAATGAGTTTGTTGGTTCGTGAATCGGCGCGTACCGAGAGGTCGAGGAAGTTGGTTTCCTGGACGTTTTTGGTGTCGGGCAATGTTTTGGAGACTCGCACGAATCGTTCGCCCTGGTAGAAACGCTGGTAGGCGGCCAGTGCCTGATCGGTCGTCAGCGGCTGGGTGAGGTCGAGATGAATGGTGCTGAGGATGCCGCGGTTGATCGGGATCAGGTGCGGCGCGAAATTGATTTTCAAGTCCGTGCCGGCCAGCCAGGACAATTCCTGTTCAATTTCCGAGAGATGCCGGTGTTTGGGAATGCCGTAGGCGCGGGCGGATTCGTTGCATTCGGGGAAGATGTATTCTTCAGAGACCTTTCGCCCGGCGCCGCTGACGCCGCTGAGGCTGCAGACGACAATGCCGGTCGGTTTTGCCAGGCCGAGTTTCAGAGCGGGCGCACAGCCGAGGATAATACTGGTCGGGTAACACCCCGGACAGGCGATGAGGTCGGCGTTGCGGATGGCGTCGCGCCGCAGTTCGGGCAGTCCGTACACGGCTCGTTGCAACAGCGCGGGGGCGGGATGGTCGTGTTCGTAGAAATCCTTGTAAACAGCGGCCGATTTGAGGCGGAAATCGGCGCTGAGGTCCAGGACCTTGATCCCCTTCTCCAACAGCGGCACGGCATATTCCGCCGCAACGCCGTGGGGAAGCGCCAGGAAAGCGGCTTGCGCGCCGCTGGCGACGATGTCAGCGATTTTCGGTTCGACGAAAACGGCATCTACAAGGCCGCGAAACTTTGGGAAGACATCCGTGACCGGCCGGCCGGCATACTGACGGGAGGTGAAACAGGCGATGGCGACCTGCGGATGGCGCAGGAGCAAACGCACCAGTTCCTGGCCCGAATATCCGCTGGCGCCGACGATAGCGACTTTTGTTTTCTGCATGGAATGATGTCCTTGTAAGGCCAACAAGCCCCGGAGTATTCAACTCGGGGCTTGTGATGGCAAGACTTGTTTTGGGTTGATTAGCGTTTCGAGAACTGGAAGCGCTTGCGTGCCCCGGGTTGGCCGTATTTCTTGCGTTCCTTGGCGCGGGCATCGCGTGTGAGCATGCCCTTGGCACGCAGAACGGGTTTGAGATCGGCGGAAGCGGCCAGCAGGGCGCGGGCGATTCCCAAACGAATGGCACCAGCCTGGCCGGTGATGCCACCGCCTTCGACGAGGATGTCCACGTCGTATTTGTTGGCGGTGTTGGTGCTGGTCAACGGCTCGGTGGCGTGCATTCGCAGGGTCGGGACGGTGATATAGTCGTCCAGGGCGCGTTGGTTGACGGTGAGTTTTCCCGTGCCGGGGGTAAGGCGGACGCGGGCGACGCTGGTTTTGCGGCGTCCGGTGGCGGTGATGATGTTGGTTTCGGCGGTGGCCATAAAACGGGGTTGACTACAGGGTGACAGGTTCAGGTTTCTGGGCAACGTGCGGGTGGACCGTGCCGGCGTACACTTTAAGTTTGGTGATCATCTGGCGTCCGAGACGGTTGCGCGGCATCATCCCTTTGACGGCGTGCTCGATGAGTTTTTCGGGGTGACGCGCGCGGAGGGCGGCGGCAGTGATGCGTTTTTCTTTGCCGGGATACTGCGAATAGGTCATGTATTGTTTCTGGGTTTCCTTCTTGCCGGTCAATACCACTTTTTCGGCATTGATGACGACGACGAAGTCACCCGTATCCACATGGGGGGTGAATGTGGGTTTACCTTTGCCGCGAAGGAGGTTGGCGGCGCGTTCGGCGACTTTGCCGAGCACCATGCCGTTGGCGTCAATGACGTACCAGCGCGGTTTCTGTTCTTCTTGTTTTGCCATGAATGTGCTCATGATATCTTTTTGGAATCCAAGGGCGCGTAACCTAGCGGCCAGTTCCCTCGATGTCAACCCTCATTTCACTAAATCCGCGTGCCGGCGGGAATCTCGGCGTTCTTGGGGATGATGACAATACCGTCACGGATGTAGTAGTTGGGGCCGTCCTCGTCGGGGCAACCGCTTTTGTTGGTGATGACGACGCCATCGCCGAGGTGGGCATTCTTGTCAATGATGGCGCGTTCGATGCGGCAGTCGCGTCCGATGCTGGCGTGTGGGATACCAAAGGATCGTTCGTCGCGGTCATGGGTTTGCAGGCGGGTGCCGAAGAAGTCGCATCCCATGATGATGGTATCCTTCAGTTGGCAGCCGCTGCCAATGAACGAGCGGAGGCCGACCACGGTGTTTTCCAGGCGCGCTTTCAGGATGATGCAGCCGTCGGCCACCAGTGACTGGTTGATATGGCAGTCGAGGATTTTTGACGGTGGCAGGAAACGAGCGTGGGTGTACACGGGTTTGGCGCGCTCGAAGAAATTGAACGGCGCCTGGAGCCGGCACATGGCGAGGTTGGCGTCGAAGAAGGACTTGATGGTTCCCACGTCCTCCCAGTAGCCCTGGAAAACGTATCCGTGAACGCGCTCGTTGGAGATGGCTTCGGGGATAATGTGTTTGCCGAAATCGGTCTTATCGTTGTCAAGCGCCCGCACCAGCACGTCGCGGTTGAACAGGTAAATGCCCATGGAGGCCATGAACCAGTCGGTGCCTTCCGGCAATCCGAGGGCGGACGCCGTGGCAGGCGGGATTTTGAGTTGTTCAAGCAGGGCGGGGTCTTTTGGTTTCTCGGCAAAACGGACAATTCGCTTGTCCGTGTCCAATTCCATGATTCCCAGCGACACGGCATCCTTGCGCGGCACCGGAATGGTGGCAATGGTCAGCGCGGCCTTGGTAGCGATGTGTTGCTCCAGCACAAGCCGGAAATCGAGATGGTAAAGCTGGTCGCCGGAAAGGATGAGGATGTATTCGGGATCGTTTTGCAGGAAGAACCGCAGGTTTTGACGCACGGCGTCGGCCGTGCCCTGATACCAACTGGCGCCAGTGATGGTTTGCTGCGCGGCAAGAATCTCGACAAACCCCTGCGTAAACCGGTCAAAGACGTAGGTGGAATGAATGTGCCGGTGTAACGAGGCGGAATTGAACTGGGTCAGCACATACATCTGGCGGATATCGGAGTTCAGGCAATTACTGATCGGGATGTCCACCAAACGGTATTTCCCGCCAATCGGCACCGCCGGCTTGGCGCGGTCCTTGGTCAGCGGGAACAAGCGAGTCCCCGCACCGCCGCCCATGATGACAGCCAATACTTTGTTTGCCTCATTTCCAATAGCCATTTCCACTGCCTCGCTTTCTCGGCGACCATACTAGAAGTCTCGCGGATGTTCGTCAATTGACATTCACTGGTCCGTCCGTTAGCTTTTCCGCATCGGCGACTAAAAACACAAATACCAAATGTTGTGAAGCCCACGCCGTCGCGATTCGCCATGCGCGCCGATGTCCCAACCTGTTTGGGAACGGTTGAATCGCTGCCGCGCGGCTTCGGAGAAATGAAATCATGTGTGGCATTGTCGGTTACGTTGGCCGGAAACCCGTCCAATCCATTCTGCTGGAAAGTCTGCGCCGCCTCGAATACCGCGGATACGATTCCGCCGGACTTTGCACCCTGAACAAGGGACATTTCGAGCTTCGCAAAAAGAAAGGACGCATTGACGATCTTGCCGCGGTGCTTCGCAAACAACCCGCTCCCGGTTGCTGCGGCATAGGCCACACCCGATGGGCCACGCACGGTGCCCCCACCGACGCCAATGCCCATCCTCACACCGACCAGTCCGGCAAACTCGCCCTTGTCCACAACGGCGTTATCGAGAACTACCAGTCACTCAAGGAACGCCTCGCCGCTCACGGCCACATTTTCCAGTCGCAGACCGACACCGAGATTCTCGCCCATCTCATCGGCGCCGAGTACGATCAACTCGATGACAACAACGAGGAGGCCCTCGTCGAAGCCGTTCGTCGCGCACTGAAGCAGGTCACCGGTACCTACGGCATCGCTCTCATCCACCGGGACCACCCTGACCTGATTGTCGGCGCCCGACGCGGCAGCCCCCTGCTGATCGGCATCGGACGAGATGAAAACTTCCTCGCCAGCGACGTCAGCGCCATCGTCGCTCACACCCGACGCGTTGTGTATTTGAACGATTTCGAAATCGTCAGCCTCACCCGCGACGATTTCCATGTCACCACCATCGAGGCCGCCCCGGTCAGCCCACAGATCAAAGAAGTGGAGTTCAAGGCCGAAGATGTGGAGCGCGGGACATTCCCCCACTACATGCTCAAGGAAATCTTCGAACAACCCGCTGCCATCCAAAACGCCTTCCGCGGCCGCCTCAGCCACGAGGAAGCGACCGCCCGACTGGGCGGCCTCAACCTCACCCCCGGCGAGTTGCGCGCCGTGGACCGCATCATCTTCGTCGCCTGCGGCACTGCCCTGCACGCCGGCATGGTCGGCGAATACCTCATGGAAGACCTCGGACGCATCCCCACCGAATGGGAATACGCCAGCGAATTCCGCTACCGCAACGCCCCGGTCGAAAAACACACCCTCGTCTTCGCCATCAGCCAGAGCGGCGAAACCATTGACACCCTCGCCGCCATCCGCGAATCCAAACGGCGTGGCCACCGCACCCTCGGCATCGTCAACGTCGTCGGCTCCACCATCGCCCGTGAAGTGGACGGCGGCGTGTATATGCATGCCGGCCCCGAAATCGGCGTTGCCGCCACGAAGACCTTTGCCTCTCAACTGACCATCCTCACACTCCTTGCCGTGCTCATGGGACGGATGCGACATCTCGCCGCCACCCGCGGCGCCGAAATCCTCCGCGAACTGGAGCAAATCCCCGCCAAAATTGAACGGATACTCGCCCAACACGACACCATTGCCGCCATTGCCCGAAAATATTGCGACGCCCGCAGCGCCCTCTTCCTGGCCCGCCAATACAACTACCCCATTGCCCTTGAAGGCGCTCTCAAACTCAAGGAAATCTCCTACATCCACGCCGAGGGCTATCCCGCCGCGGAGATGAAACACGGCCCCATCGCCCTCATTGATCCCAAGACCCCCTCCTTCTTTCTTTGCCCCAACGACAGCGTCCACGACAAAGTCCTCGCCAACATCGAGGAGGTCAAAGCCCGCAAAGGTCCCATCGTCGCCATCGCCACCGAGGGCGACGAGGAAATCCGTCGCAAAGCCGACGACGTGATCTACGTGCCCGACACTCTCGACTGCCTGACCCCGTTGCTCACCGTCGTCCCCCTCCAACTCATCGCCTACCACATCGCCGTCGCTCGCGGCTGCGACGTGGACAAACCACGAAACCTCGCCAAAAGCGTCACCGTGGAATGACGCCGCAACCGCCCAACGCCGCCGCCAGCCCGCAAACGGAACTCCGCTCCCGAATCCACCGACTCCTCGCTGCCCCCGATTACCGTCCGCTACGTCGAACGGAAATCGCCGCCCAACTCCGCCTCCGTGGCGCCCAACGCCGTCAGTTCCGCGAAACGCTGGCCGAAATGATCGAAAACGGCGAGATCGCGCGCGTCCGCAAAGACCGCTTTGTGCTGGCACAAGAAGCCGACCTTGTGGCGGGCCGAATCGAGTTCAACGAAAAAGGCTTTGCCTTCGTCATTCCCGAAACAGCGGGCGAACGCGACATTTACGTCGCCGAGGAAGACACCGGCGTGGCAATGCACGGCGACAAAGTGCTGGTCCGCCTCCAACGCGAGCGACGCCGCGGCGCCGATACACGTCCCGTCGGCCGCGTCATTCGCATCCTCCAACGAGCCAACGAAACACTGGTCGGCACCCTCCAGAAGACGCGCTACTTCCTGTACGTTATCCCCGATGATCCCCGATTCCTGCACGATGTCTATGTCAAACCCACCCCGGTCGTCACTGTCGGCGACAAGGTCCTTGTCAAACTCGCCGACTGGACTTCGCGCCACGTCAACCCCGAAGGCGACATCATCGAAGTGCTCGGCAAAGCCGATGCCCCCGGCGTGGACATCCTCGCCATTATCCGAAAACACCGACTGCCAACGGAGTTCCCCGAAGAGGCGCTGGCGGAAGCCGCACAAATCCCCGACCAGATCAGCCTGCAAGGACGACTCGACCTGCGCGACAAGTTCATCATCACGATTGACCCCGACGACGCCAAAGACTTCGACGACGCCGTCAGCGTGGACGAACTTCGCGACGGTGGCTGGCGGCTCGGCGTCCACATCGCCGATGTCTCACACTACGTCCGAGCGGGTAGTGCGCTGGACCGCGAGGCGCGTCGCCGCGGCAACAGCGTGTATCTGGTGGACCGCGTGCTGCCCATGTTGCCCGAACGGCTTTCTCAGGAGCTGTGCAGCCTCCGCCCGCACAAAGACCGTCTGACACAAAGCGTCTTCATCGAGTTCAGCCCCCAATTGGCACCGCGAAAAGTCGAATTCGTTTCCAGTGTCATCCGCTCCCGTCACCGTTTGACGTACCGGGAGGCTTTCGCCCATCTCCAGGCAGCGGATGACAGCCAGGAAGAACTGACGCGCGAATTAAAGAAGATGTGGCGTCTGGCGGCGCGCCTGCGGGCACAACGTTTTGCCGACGGCGCGCTGGACCTGGATTTTCCCGAGGTCAAGGTTCACCTCGACAAGCGCGGCAAACCGTTACGAATCGAGAAGGTCGAATACGATATCTCTCACCAACTCATCGAAGAATTCATGCTTGCCGCCAACGAGGCGGTCGCCCGCCACCTCGCACAGCGGCAACTACCGTGCCTTTATCGCATCCACGAGGAACCGTCGCCCGACAAACTACGGGAGTTCCGTGACTACGCGCAAAGCTATGGCTACAAGGTCGGCGATCTGACCCGACGTTCCGAACTCCAAAAACTGTTACGGGCGGTCGAAGGTAAACCGGAGGAATACGCCGTCCATCTGGCGTTGCTCCGCTCGCTGAAACAGGCGCGCTACGCTCCAACTCCCATCGGGCATTATGGGCTGGCCAAAAAGTTCTACACCCATTTCACCTCTCCAATTCGTCGCTACGCCGACCTGTTGACCCATCGGACGCTCCGCCAACGCCAGGCGCTTCCTGCCGACGAACTGGCCACAACTGCCGACCACCTCTCACAAACGGAACGCATGGCCGACGAGGCGGAACAGGAATCGGTTGAATTGAAAAAACTGGAGTATTTCCAGCAACAGTTATCGTTGTCCGGCGGCCAACGCGAGGCGCTCGACGCCGTCGTCACTCGGGTCCGCAACTTCGGTTTCTTCGTCGAACTGACCGAAAGCCTTGCCGAAGGTCTCGTTCACGTCTCGACTCTGACCGATGACTTTTACCGTTACGATTCCGCCCGTGAACGCCTCGTCGGCAAACGATCCCGCCGTCTCATCAAGATCGGTGACCGCATCCGCGTCACGGTCGAGCGTGTGGACCTTTTCAAACGACAGATTGATTTCCGTCTGGCAGACCGATAGAGTGTTCCCCACCATGAAACCACTCACCCTGCTCGTCGCCGCTCTGGTGCTGACCTCGATGTCCTACGCCGATAAATCGCGCGTCATGCGCCTGCAAACCGCCGACGATGTGGGAGTGACTGCCGCGTACTATCCGTCCTCTCTTCCCCAGGCTCCCGCCGTGCTTTTGCTCCATGATTTCGGCAAGGACCGCGACGAATGGGGCGCTTTCCCGTTGTTGTTGCAGCACAACGACATTGCGGTTCTGGCCATTGATTTTCGCGGTCACGGCGAAAGCATCCGCCGTCTCACGGCCAATGGGCCGCAACGAATGGACTACCGCCAGTTCGCGGAACGCGATTTTCCGAGCATGTTGCTGGACATTAACGCGGCCATGGATTGGCTGGAGGAGCAGTCGGTCATCGACAAGAAACGCATCGCCATCCTTGGCTCCGGTCTCGGCGCCAATCTCGCTGTCCAGTATGCCCTCGAACATGACGCTCTTGCCGCAATGATCCTGTTCAGTCCCGGCCTCTCGTACAAGGACATTCGCATTGACGAGTCATTCCCCAAGTTGCGACGGATGCCGTTGCGGCTCGTGGCCTCGGTGGAGGACAGTCTCGCTTTTGAATCGGCCCGGCGTCTTCTGGAATTGCGGCGGCAAAACGGTCATGCCCGCGACTTCAAGGAGCTTATCGGTTGCACGGGGAGCACACACGGAGCCGAGCAACTCAAGGTCGTCAAGGAGCTTCCTGCCGTTCTCATTCGATGGTTGCGTCAGGTGTTGTTGAATGATGAGCCGGAAGAACCGGCCCCGTTGCCGCCACCGCCGCCATCCCCCACCCTCACCAATGCGCCCCCGTCCCAGCCCACACGGTATCGTCACCCCAATCGTCCGCTGCCGTAACGCTACTCTGGTACTTCTTCCACCGGTTCTGCCGGTTCGGGCTGCGTGTTCAGTCCCACCGGTTCGGTGGTCTTCAGGAGGCGGCGCCAGACGCGGATGTTATCGGCGATAATTATCGCCACAGCGACGAGAATGCCGATGCTCAGCCAGGCGCAGACCATTTGTTTTTGCGCCCAGTACATCTTGAAGTTCAGGTATCCCGCGTAAAACGTTACCACCGTCAGGAACGCGCAGGGCACCAGCGACACCAGCGCATAGACCTTGCGTTTGGCGATGCGGAGAATAATCGTGGTCCCCACGGCCAGCGCCAGCGCCGAGAGCGTCTGGTTGGTCACGCCAAACAGCGGCCAGATCGTCGAAATGTTGCCCGTGTACAACAAATATCCCCAGGCCAGCGACACCAGCACGCTTGTCAGCAGCATCCCCGGTATCCAATTCACATCGCGAAACGGCTTGTACACATACCCCAATAGCTCTTGCAAAATGTAGCGCCCCACACGAGTACCCGCGTCAATCGTCGTCAAAATGAACAATGCCTCAAACATGATAATGAACTGGAACCAGTACTTCATCGTGTGCCGCAATCCCTCGCCGACGCTGGAGAAAATATGCGCCATCCCCACTCCAAGCGAAATCGCCCCACCGGGGCGTCCTGCCACGTCCAACCCCACCAGCCGACTCAACTCCGGCAGATCCACCACCTTCATTCCCAACTTCGCAAAGACATCTGTCGAGGAGTTGATCGCAAAATAATCCGCCGGCACCAGTGTCACCGCCGCGATCAACGCCATCAGCGATACGAACCCTTCCGTCAACATCGCGCCGTACCCAATGAACGGAATCTGGCTCTCACGCTCCACCATCTTCGGTGTCGTGCCCGACGCAATCAGCGCGTGAAATCCAGACACGGCGCCACAGGCAATGGTGATGAACACATACGGCCACCACGGCCCGTTGATGATCGGGCCGCCGCCGGAGACAAACTTTGTCACAAACTCCATCTTGATGGTGGGATGCACCACGAACAAGCCGATGGCCAGCGCCACGACCACCCCGACCTTCATGTAGGTGCTCAGATAATCCCGCGGCGCCAACAGTAACCAGACCGGCAATGCCGCCGCGCAGAACCCGTACACCGGCAGTGCCAGCGACAGTGTCCGCCGCTCTAACAGAAACCAGTGCGCCACGCCCGATCCTGCCACATACGGCCCGCAAAAGACCGCCAGGCACACCAACAGGACACCCGCGATCGAGCCGGAAAGAATCGCTCCCGGACGAATCTTGAACATGTACAATCCCACCACCATGGCAATCGGAATGGTCATTCCGATGGAAAACACGCCCCAAGCGTTCTTGTAGAGGGCGTTGACCACCGCGACCGCCAGACCGGCCAGTGCGACGATGATAATGGCAAAAATCGCGATGGCTGTCATGAAACCGGTCACCCGTCCCACATCGCGCTTGGCAATGACCGACAACGAATGTCCGTCGTGACGCATGGAACCGAACAGGATGATCATGTCGTGCACGCAACCTGCAAACACCGAGCCGAGCAGAATCCACAAGAATCCCGGTCCCCATCCATACTGCGCCGCCAGGGTCGGCCCAATCAGCGGCCCGGCGCCGGCAATCGCCGCAAAATGGTGGCCAAACACAACCCATTTGTTGGTCGGCACATAGTCTTTCCCGTTGTTGAGACGAATGGCCGGCGTCACGCGACGGTCGTCCAACATCAGCACTTTCGCCGCAATGAATGCGGCGTAGTAACGATACGCCAACGCAAAGACACACAAAGTAACAATGACCAGCACCAGGGAGTTCATGACTTTTTGTGCTGATACACGGCAAACCCGACAAATGCCAGTTCAAAAACCGCAAACCCCGCTACATACGGCGTCCCGCCGGACCCGAACCCGTAGGCGTGCAGCCCGGTGCCGAGAATGAAATTGACGCCGTACCACGCCATCAGCACCGTCAGAAAACAGAGTACGCTGGCCACGCTCAGGCCAAACCCGCGCAGCCAGCCGACCAGACGACCGTGCAACGGGATCACGTAGCTTAGCAATGAAATCAACGCCCATGTCTCCTTCGGGTCCCATCCCCAAAAACGTCCCCAGGCGTAGTGCGCCCAGATGCCGCCGAGAATGGTTCCCGCCGCCAGAAACAGCACGCCAAGTTGCATGGCGCGGTAAATGAACTGTTCCAGTCGCCGGATCGTTTCGCCGGCACCCGGTGCCAACAAGTAATAACCCAGCGCCACATGCCCCAGGGCCATTGCCACCGCAAACGCCGAGTACCCCAGCGTTACGGCAGGAACATGGACCGTCAACCAAAAGTTGTCCCGTAGCACCGGCACCAGCGGGCCGATGCTCGGATCCATGACCGCCGGGAACATGTCGGCCAACAACAACATCACGGCAGCCACGGGTGCCACGGCCACCGCGTAATAGCGCTGGCGGAAAATCAGCTCGAATCCCAGGGCAAACACCGCCGCGCCATAGCTGACCCAGACAACCGACTCGTACATATTGGTGATCGGTGGCCGCCCTGAAATCAGGATCCGCAGGTAGAATCCATAGGTGTGAATGGCAACTCCGGCAAGAAAAAGCGCCATCCCCATCCAGTAACCCGCCCGTTGTTTCAGCGGCCAGGTCGCCAACAACACAATAAACGACGCCGCATACAACCACATCGCTTTGCCAAAAGGCCGCAGATGATTGTAGCGGACTTCGCGTGCCAGGCTTTCCCGCGAGGGGTAAACCTGGGGACTCATCGCGCGCAACGCCGTTTCCAACTCGCGTGCCGCCGTTCCAAATGCCGCCGCGTCGCGTTTCTGAAACGCCGTCCGCAAGGCCTCCAGTCGTTCTTTCAGTGGACCGGTGGGAGGGATGGGGGTCCAGGGCCCTTTCGGGTCGCTCGGATGTGGCACTAGCGCCAGGCCGTCCGGGCTGGCCAGGTCACCCAACAGGTTCATTCGTTGCGAGAGCGCGACGGCCTCGCGTTCGAGTGGGGTCTGTTCACGCGATTCCTTTTGCGCGGCCCGTTCCAGAATCGCCTGCAACGACGGCGTGGCAAGTTGGTCGTAGGAGAAGCGTTTCTGTTCAAGTGGCAGCCCCAGTTGTCGTTTCAGTTCCTGATGGCCGAGCAAAATCACGGGACGAGTCCGCCAGTGATCGGCTCCCAACCATACTTCGAGCAGAAACTCCATGGAACGGCTTCTGCGTCCGCTGATGCGCTGGTTGGCTTCGATGGCAACGCTGTCCAGCGGTTTTTTCCGTCCATCTTTCTGCACGGCCAGCGTCTGCAACGCGCTGTAATCCGGTTCATCGGCGCAGGCAACCGCGCCCAGCAACAGTAATAACATCCACATTCGTTTCATGGTTCTCACACCCAGCGCCGCGCATAAAACATCAGTCCGATGCCGAGGATGGTCAGCGCTGATCCGCCCCACGTCAGGGCGGTCACCCACATCGGGTCTTTTTTGACCTGCAAGACCGTGTATTTCAAGTCGTTCGGGTCCCATGATGCCTGGGAAAACTTGTAGCCGTGAAAGATGGCGGGATGATTCATCCAAATATCGGCCTTTTTCTGTCGGCCGGTGGTGGGATCGGTGAAGAGCACCTTGCTGGTCCAGCCGGCGATGTTTTGACCGCCTTCATCGCGTTCCACAACGAAATCTTCCAACGTCACAGTGAATGGCAATGCGAGCATGTCCCATGCGAACATGGCGTGAATCTGTTTTCCACCGAGGGACAGAATGGTTTCCTGTCCGAACGGCAACCATTCGGTACGCGGCGGCCCGTCGTCGTACACCGAGACTCGCAGGGCCGGCACGTTATGCTCACGGTCTTGGGGTAACGGCATCACCTGAGTGGTCAGCACGGCATTGGTCAGAAGCTGTTCCACGCGCACCTGGACATCCATCCAGCCCGGTTGAATGGCATCGCCCACCTGGCAGGTGCCGTTTTTGACGCCGGCGCGGGAACTGGCCACATATTGCAGGGTGTCGTCCGGCAAGATCACCACCCGCAACATCAATCCGTGCACTGCTGTTGTTGCGGTGAGTTCTCTGGCTTCCACAGCATCCTTTGCCGCGCGAAATTCCACCAGGGCCGGCCCCCACATGGCGCGATTCGCTTCCGGATCGTGCGCCAGCAGCCATTGCCGCAGGCGGTGTTGCACGGAGGCGCTTCCCAGGGAGAGTTGAATCGCGGGGTTCCGCGCCGGGTTGCCCTCGGTGACGGTCGTCTGCACCGTTGAATTAGCCACAACCTCCTCCGCTGCCAGTCGCGCACCGCCGGGCAACGACAGGGAAACAGGCACCAGACCACGTCGTCCCACCCGAAGCGGTTGTTTGATGGGTTGGGGTGAATCGGGCGTCACTACAATCAGCGCCCAGTTCTCTCGTTGGACCATGTTGCGAGGCGGTTCACCGACGCGCAACGCCATCATTCCTTCGGCGCCAAAATGAAAGGCGGCGCCGCATCCGCCCAGAATCAAAATCAATCCGGCGTGAGTGACCACAAAACCGATCTGCCGCCGCGTCCAGGGCCAACGAACCGCCGCCGCGGCGGCCAGATTCAAGGCGAGAGCGCCCAGCAGGACATTGAACCACCAACTCCGATACACTTGGGTTGTCACTGCTTGCGTTGAAGTGCGTGCTTCGTAGAAAGTCGCCACCGTCAGCACCGCTGCCACCATCGTCAGCAGCGCTACTGCCAGTTTCAGGGAACCGAGTCCCTTGAGGATTTGTCGCAATCGCATCACCGTAGGCGGGCACCGTGCCACAACCCCATCCCCTCGTCAACTGCGAGAGATCCAGCATGAAATTGCCGACAAAAATTGAGACGGTCGTGACCAAGGGAAAACCGAGCGCGACGGATATTGAAAAGCCGTCTAACGAGGCGCTCGCGCGGTTGCCAGAAACACGGGAAACCGTCGCAGCGTCCCCGTGGCTGTTGTCTTTTCGATTTCGTACACCGTCTCAAAGTTCACCCTGGCAAATCCCGCCGCGCACAGTTGTTCCCGCATCCATTTACGGCGGAATCCGTGATGATACACGCCCCGTGTATCCTGATGGAACGAGCCGTCCTCCTGGTCAAGGTCGGCAATCGCCACCAATCCGCCGGGTGAAAGCATCTCGTAAAACCGTTTCAACAATATCTCGACATCCCGGACATGATGAAGCGTCATGGCACAAAGAATTACGTCCGGTTCGAGATCGTTCAAAGGTGTTACCGTCAGATCATGTTGACGCGCGAACACATGATCGAAACCGGCTGCGCGGGCTTTTGCCTCAAACTGCGCCAACATACCGGTAGAGGAATCTACTCCCCAGACGATGGCACAACGTTCTGCCAACGACAGGGAACATAATCCTGTCCCGCAACCGTAGTCCATCAACCGCGGACGTCGCGCCGAGTCGAGATGGAACGCGACGGCACATGCAATCGCCCGCCCCATTGCCACACGATGCGGTTTGTCATCCCAACTTGCGGCTTTCTCGTCGAAATGGCTCATTTCGAGCGTCCGTCACGCCGTCGTCAACACCGATCCCGATGCCGCGGTTTTGTCGTTACCCCCCGCGCGGAATTACTTCGTTCCACCGGTTTCGGCTTCGGGCGATTTGTTGAACGACTGGAGAGCGAGATAACTGGGACCGAATCGTTTGATGTTGTCGAGTTGTTTATCGAACTGGTCAAAGTGGCGTTCCTCGTCGCCGACCAGTGACTCGAAAAGCTGTTTTGACACCGCATCGGCGTTTTCGCTGCACTTTAGGGCGAACTGATTGTAGATGCCGATGGCGGCCTGTTCCATTTTGGCCGCGCCGTCGAGGATTTTTTGCGGATCGGTGATTTTCTCCACCGGCCCCGCTGAAACCATCTCGACATCCCCCTTCAGGAACAGGATTCGCTCGGCCAACCGCTCCACGTGTCCCATCTCCTGAATCGCAATCTGACGGAACAACAATGACAACGGCCCAAACCCCTGGTCGCCAAGGTGAAAATGCCAGTACATGTATTGATGGACCGCCTGCAATTCGTCGGCCACTGCCTTGTTCAACAGTTCAATGCTCTTCTTCGCGTTCATCCGGTTCCTCCGTGGGTTGTTGCGGTTTGTTGAGACTCTTATAGCCCTCTTAGCGGCGAAGCGCAAGGCCGCGAGCAGACCACGCCAACGCCAGAAACGCTCCGTTCACCACCACAATGGTCGGTCCCGTGGGCAGGTCCCGCACGTAAGACAACGCGCTTCCGACGACACCCGCCAGCACGCCAATCGCCACCGCCAGCACCAACGTTCCTCGCATCCGTTTTGCAAGCAACAGGCTGGTCACGGTGGGCAGAACAAGAAAATTGAACACCACCAACACACCGGCGGCGCGCGTCGCGAATGCAATCGTGAGTCCAATGGTCAGATACAGTAGCATATTCCACCAAGACGCCCGAATCCCCAACGCCATTGCCATGTCAGGATCGAACGACGCGAACAGAAATTCCTTGTAAAACAGAGCATGAACGGTCCCCACCAGCAGCGCCAACGCGCCCAACCCCACCACACCGGAGCGGCTGATGGTGAGGACGTTGCCAAACCACAGATTCATCACAGCAGCCTCGCCACCGGCAGTGACGGCAATCACCAGGATCGCCAGCGCGGAGGCAACTGCATAGATCACGCCGACCACGGACTCTCGCGGCAAAACACGCTCTCGATATTGCATCGCGAATACCATCGCAGTGCCCAAGGTCAACAACAACGCCAGCGGATGCCCCCACCACGGCAGGTCATGTCCGGCAGCCATTCCCATAGACGCGCCCGCCCAGACTGCGACGCCCACGCCCAGCGAACTGACCTGCGCCAGTGCCGCTCCAACGAAAACAGCGCGCCGCAACACGATGAAGACACCAAGATAGGAACACAATGCCGCCACGATTGTCGTGCCACAAAGCACGTTGACCATGAAATCCTGTTGAAACATTTCCAGAAGCTTGCTCATGTGATCACCACCCGTTTCCCATCGAATTGCTCCACGCGCACTGCCACCCCGTACACCTCGCGGAGCACTTCTCCCGTCATCATCTCGTCCACCGGGCCAACGCGGTAGCGTCCGTCATGTAACAGCAACAAGCGTTGTGCCACATTCGAGAGTTCATTGAGGCGATGAGTTACATACACCACGGTGATGTTCGACTCGGCGCGCAATTGTCCAATCAGGTCGAGAATGCTTTTCTGGCCTTCCAGGTCCATGCCGTCCGTCGGCTCATCCAACACCAGTACCCGCGCTTCCGACGCCAGCGCGCGGGCAATCAGGATTCGTTGCTTCTGGCCGCCGGACATGGCCCGAAACAGGGTGTCGCCCAGTCCTGCCGCGCCGACGTGGCGTAATGATTCTTCCACAACCATCCGGTCCCGTGTTTCCGCGCGACGCATCGGCCCCAACGCTGCATAGCGCCCCATCAACACGATGTCGGCCCCGCTCAATGGATACAGTTCATCCAGAAATCCGCGTTGCGGCACATAGCCAAAGGGAATCGCTCCCGGCGTGGCGCTCAGGTCCACACGCGCCCCTTCCGTGGCAGTTGATCCGACTGATCCCGGTCGCACATGACCGATGATCTGGCCGCGTTTCGGTTTCAGGATGCCGAGCAACGCCCGCAAGATCGTCGTTTTGCCGGAGCCATTGGCGCCGACAATCCCGAAGAATTCGCCTTCGTGAATGGCGAAATTCAGGTCGCGCAGCACCACGCGGCGTCCGTATCCCAGGACGACATTTTGGAACTCAATCAGTGTCATTGTTTCATTGCCTTTGCGATGGCTTTTGCCATCGCCACACAAACCGATGGATAATCCGTCGCATCGGCGCTGCTCCCAACCTGGGTGGGAAGAACAACCACTTTGGCTCCTGTCTTGAGAGCCAGCAACTGGGGCGTGCGCAACTCGTGCCACGCCTCGGTGAGAATCAGCTTCACGTCATCCTGTTTCATCTGACCAATCAGGGCGGTAATATGCGAAGGCGACGGGGGAATGCCGGGTTTGGGTTCGATATTGCCGATTTCCATCAGACCGAATCGTTCCTCAAAATATGTGAGACTCTTGTGGTAGCTCACCACCTTCGCCCCGCGGTATGGTGCCAGAATTTTCTGTGCCTCCGCCAACGCCGCATCAATGCGTTTTTCGAGTTTCGCCAGGTTGGCGTCAAACTCCGCCGCAAACTGGGGCGCCACCCGCTTGAATCCTTCGGCAATGTTTTTGGCAGCCATTTTCCCGCGTTCAGGATCAAGCAGGAAATGTGGGTTGCCGTAGGGATGGACATCCCCCATTGCACGTGTGACCGGCCCGGTCGGTATCTCCAACAACGGCACATTGACCGAGGCCAGAATCCATCCGGGGGCACCCGCGCGAATTTTGTAATTGCGCGACTGCTCCAGCAACGCCGGTAGCCATCCGATTTCCAGTTCCAGTCCGTTCTCAATCAACACATCCGCCCGGTTCAGCAGCACGATGTTGCTCGGTTTGGCCTGAATGAAATGCGGGTCTTCCCCCGGTTTGCCAATGCAAGCGACTTCCACCTGGTCGCCCCCGATCTCCCGCGCCAGCGCCGCCAGGTCCGGCAGTGTGGCCACAACATTGAGTTTGGCCTGCGCCGAGACTGTCAGTGACAATGCCATGATGATAGCTGTGGATTTCATACAAATTTTCCTTTCGTTGGAATGGGTACGGTTAGAACTTATGCGCCGCGTGGGCTCCCAGCAAAAACTCAACCTGTAGCCAGATGGAGTGCTCGTCACCCCATTGTTGGATATGGTCGTAATTGTATTGGAGTCGGATTTTTGAAAACTCCGTCGGATAAAATGTCAAGTTGGGCGAGACACGGGACCGGTCCAACCGCAACTCGGAGCGAAACATCGCGTCGTTGCCGCTCACGTACTCTCCCCGCAACCCGGCCACCCATCCGCGCTTGAACCCCCACAACACCTGCGAGTATAACCCCCAGTCCTTGAGCGTCTCGGAGGGAAGTACAACCTCTCCGTCATCGAGAGGATGAACCCGCTCGGCGGCTTCATATCGCCGAAACAAAAACTCCGTCTGCCATGAGACGAACGGAAACCCTTGCTGCGCGTTCACCGGCCGCCATTTCCAGTACAGATCGGCGCCAAAAATCTGCGTGCCGGCATTCGGGCCGGAGTTGTTTGGCCCCACCGCCGCCGATGCGCCCAGCAAAATCGTCTGCGTCTCGCTGAGATCAAACGACACCGCCAACCGCGGCACGTACAGCAAATCTTGCGGGCCGCGTAACGAACGATCCATCGGCACGCCACCGTGCAGTTTAGAGTAATGAGGTTCTCCCTCTTCCGCGCCGTGTGCGTGCCCGTAGTCGCCCCGAAAACTGGAGTGATCACTGTTGAACACACCAAGGCTTAATTCGGTGAAAATCGGGAGCGGTGCCAGCCAGGAGAGTTGCGCGCCCGGATTACGCAAGCCGTCTCCACCGAGCAACCGAGTGATCACAATCGGTTGATCCACAAAATCCCACGAGTGAGCATGGAGTTGGTTGTGTCGGCCAAAGTTGGCGAACATCTGGCCGGCTTTGACCTGAAGGTTCCACGGCAACGAGGTGGTTTGCACCCAGGCTTCTTCGATCTCAACCACCGTCTCCCCTCCCGGTTCGAGCACCAGCGGGATGGTCGCCAGCGCCGTGAAATAGGGGTCCACCGCACCGTCCAACGTCAACTCAGCCCCCTGCAACGTGAACCCACGCTGGCTCGGATCGTGATGCGCGCCCTCGATTCGTTGCACATCGGGCGTGGTAGACCAGCCAAACGTCGTGTCGCCCACTAAACTAAGGTTGATGTATGCATTCCCGCTCCGACCGAGAGGAATCGGATCTGCTGGCGACCATGTTTTTGCCGACGGCGATCTCACCTCCTTCGGTGAAGCGGACGCAGTCAAGTCGCCGACGGCAGCAGGCGCGGTAGCTTTTGCGGACTCAAGTTCTGCCACTTTTTGTTGTAACTGCTGGACCTGTTGTTGAAGCAACTGCAACTGTTGTTTGAGCGCGTCGAGCGCTTCATCGGCACGAGCGCTCCCGACGGCAACCAGCGTTGCCGCCAGTACGATAATACGGCAATACGACATATTTCCTCCTGAAAGGTTCGATTTTGAGTTGGGAACAACCGGATGCGGATATGGAGATTACGCCAGCGGTTCAGGAGGAGCCCGTTCGCGCGAGGAGGAAGGATCACGTAACAAACAGGGCGCAGAGACCGGGAAAGGAGCATCCCCAGCGACAAACAGGCATGGCGGCGGCGTCAGAACTGCCACCGGCACATCCGAGGCACTGCTGATCTGCCAAACACAGGCAACACAACTGCCATCCACGAGAATGCTATTGTGCGCGTGTTCATGCGGCCACACACCCAACACCAGAGCGCCCGCCGCATATAGCAGGAACAACAACCACATGGTGGCCCGTCGGCTCATGTGGATGAACCTTGCAAAAAAAATTTCCAAAGTCAAGGCACCGAGCCGCCTCTTGACATCCGCGCTTGAATAGTGTTACGATTTCAGAAATAAATCATACTGATTTTAACGATGGTTTGTAACCAACAAAAACATGACTGCGCGATCGCTCACCCGATCTCTGACGTCTTCAACACGAGGGACGTCTTCCCGACATCCTGCCGAGCGGGCTTCACCTTGATCGAGCTACTCGCGGTAATCACCCTCATCGGGCTGCTAGCGGGACTGCTCATGCCTTCGCTGGCTTCCCTTCGCCGCAAAGGACAACAAACCACCTGCGCTAACAATCTGAGACAGATCGGTCTCGCGGTGCGGTTGTACATAGAGGAATACGGAATCACCCCCCCAGCGTATATCAACGCAACGTGTCGTTGGATGGACTTACTCAAACCGTTGATCCCGAAACAATCCGCCGTCTTTCGCTGTCCGAGCGTTCTCCATCCCGTCCCCTGCCAGTGGGACACCGAAATCACCCTCAGCTACGGGGTAAACTCTTTCAACTTCGCGGGACGTGCCCATTGTTTCTGGTACGGCGTAAACGAGTCAGCCATTTCGCGCCCATCGGGAACCATTTTTCTCGCTGATTGTACACCGGGCAAATACTACTGCGGCGGTGGACGCCACACTGAGCCTGTCGTTGACGTAGACTACCGTCATCCCGGTAACAGTTTCAACGCGTTGTTCTGTGACGGACACGTTGAACCCAAGAGCAAAACCACCCAGCGAGACTGGGATGCCTCCCAATGAAGAAAGGAACCCGATATGAACCGAACATTCATCGCCATCCTCGCCATAAGCACCGCGATATTCATTCCCACACTCCATGCTGGTTACAGTACCGGTGGGAGCGGCCTTCAACTGATCACTTCCGGTGACCTCGAAAACGCCGCTCTCTACATCAACACCGCTGCCACCTGGATCAACGGCACACCGCCAGCTCAACCCTACACTAACCAGACATCCTTCACCCTCCCACTCGCCGACAACATTGCTTTGGGGCGTCTGGTCATTACCTACTGGGGCGGTTCGGCGGCTCGCACCAACACCCTCAACATCACGGTAAACGGTACCAGCCTTTTCACAGACAACTCGCTGACCTTTGGCTCCACCAATGACGCCAATCCGATGTTCACGCTCAATCAGCCCAACGTCTATGGTAGCGGATCCGGTGTCTGGTTGCTCACCATTCCCATTCTCCCCTCGCTGATCTACACCAACGGCACCGCCAACATCGTCACCATCGCCGAAGACCCGTCCACCTTCGACGGTCGTATCAACCAGGTCACCTTCATCGCCGTCTATCAAAATGCCGCATTGAACAACACTTTCCATTATGCCCTCGCCGAAGGCAGTGGTGATATTTACAACATCACCAACCCCGCCACCGGTCGCGTGGATACTCGCAGTGTCACAATGCCCTCTGGCGACGCCGCCCTCGTCACCACGGCTACCCTCCACGCGCTCTACACGTATGGCGACGTCAATCAAAACGACCGTCTCTACTTCAACAATACCGCCCTGGGTGGCAGTGGCAGCAACGACATTGCCAACTGGAACGCCAACGCGACCGGCCTTGATTACGGACCGAACCTCGTCAGTTACGAAGTCACATCCCTCCTCGCTTCCAACAACATCGTGACTTTCTCGGTCTCCAGCAACGATGTGCCCGCTCCTTATGAGACCTCATTGCGTCCACAACTCGCCATTCTTGAATTTCAAACCATCCCGGAACCCAACGCCGGAGCGCTTGCCCTTCTCGGCTGCTTGAGTACGCTCCTTTTCTGTCGCAAAAAGACATGAAACTGCTTCTCACGCTGGCACTCTCGGTTTGGGCAATTCACGCCCATGCGGCGCCGCCCCAACGAATCCTCAGCCTTTGCAGCACTGCCACCGACGTGCTCTGTGCCATCGGTGCCGCCAATCAGATGGCCGGCATTGATGAATATGGCCGTGTTGTACCCGATGCGACCAACGTCCCCGTCATCGCCAAGGGCAGCGCGTTGTCCCGCGAGGAGATCATTGTGCGGCGGTTCGATCTGGCGTTCCTCTGGTGGTATCAGGACGATGTGGCAAAGTTGTTGGGCGAACTCAACGTGCCGGTCGTCCGCGTCCGGGCCGGGCGCGCCGCGGAGTTACCCGACACCGTACGGCGCATCGGCCATCATGTTGGCCACGCCGAGGCCGCCAACAACCTCGCCGATAAGCTGAGCGCCTTCCTCCAATCCCACCGCCACCATCCACCCCATCCGCCCCGGGTATATCTGGAACTCTACGGCGCTTACAAAACCATCGGCAGCGACAGTTACCTCAACGACCTCATCACCCTTGCCGGCGGCACAAATATCGCCGCAACGATCCCGCGCAGCAGCGTTATGCTCTCGCCCGAACAACTTGTCGCTGCCAAGCCCAATGTTATCGTTTTCATCAATGGTTTCGCTTCGCCCGCGACAATGGTCGCGCGGCCCGGACTAACCGGCGCGCGTGTTGTTGGCATTGATCGCCAATGGCTTGTCGCCGGCAGCCGCCTGCCAGAGGCTGTCAAACAATTCCACGCTCTCATCTACGGGAGACCCGCAAATGCCGTTCCATAAAATCACCTACAACGAAAAATACCGCTTTGCCACGCTGCACAACTTCGGCTGCACCTTCCGATGCCCCATCTGCAGCTACAAACTCCGCAGCGGCGCTGACGGCTCGTCCGGCCAATCCTGGCCGCGCCCGGAAAAATTTCTCACGGTCGCAGAAATGAAAACGGCGTTGCGGTCGGTGCCGTTGGACACAGTGTTTTTCATGGGCGGCGAACCAACCTTGGCGACCGAATTGCCGGAGATGCTCGACTTTGTCAAAAACTCGCTCGGCGCCAAAACGAGTCTCGGACACACCAACGGTTCACGACTACCGTTACCCAACCTCGATGCCGCCAATGTCGGTTTCAAAGCGTGGGACGACGCCGTTCATCGCGCCTACACCGGACGGGAAAAGCAACGGATTTTCGACAATTTTGCCGCTGCTCATCGTGCCGGCATGGAACTGAAAGCGAACGTGGTGTTTGTGCCCGGCCTGGTGGACCTCGACCAGATCGAGGCTATCGCCGCGTGGATTGCGTCGCTCAACCGCGCAATCCCCTTTCACATCATGGGCTACATCCCTGTACCCGGTCAGCCATACCAGCGCCCTACAACGGAACAAATGGAACGCGCCGTGGCGGTGTGCCGGTCACATTTGGACAACGTGGCCATGTCGCATCTCACGGTAAAGGAAGCGCTCGACCTAAGCGTTCGCGACGATCGTTTTGAGGTGCGCCGAATCGCTTGATGCTACAACGCAATCGCAACCACAATGCCCCCCGCCCTCTTGTGATCTTCTGTTGAACCTCACCAAGGCCCACGCGCTTGAGCCACAAAGCGATCAAGGGAGAAGCACAAACACGAAACACACGGCACGACAAGAAAAGCCGCAACACACACAAGCCCTCTCATTCTGAACCAGTTCGCGCGGCGTCTGTGCACTACCTTCGTGCCAATGCATTGACTTGTGCAACGAATGCGGAAGACACCGTTTACTTCTATTCATACGCTGGCGTTTTGAAAACACCGAGACTGACGAGCAATTCAAAGTCTTTGACGGCCGGATTGTGTTTGGAAACTCGATAGGCGACGCATTTTAGATTGTTCCGGCAAAAGATATGACAGATTTGTGGAGAAGTTTTTGAGACGATTCAGGTGGTCAATTTCATCAGGAGTTGCGGTAGGCTTTGGCATGATGCTTCACCGATATGTCAGGAAGGCGTGACCGTCGGCTGTTCGCTCAATCCGCTTTCGTCAACGAAGACAAGGCTGCGGCCTTCGCGTCGGGCCTTTTTTTAGCGTGAGGGAACGTATCCCAATGGAATCCGTTCGTTTTTCTGCGCGGGTAAGATTCAACGAAACGGTTCGGAACGGAAGGTAACGGCCGCCAGTCCTCCTTTGAAGCCGCGGCCAAGAAAACCGGCCTGCAAACCGAGGTCCCACGGATGAACAACAAGACGACGATTCTCTGCCGCCACCCGATCGTTCAGGAGCAAGATCGCGCCGTTGTCGCCAACAGAAACGGCGACCTTCACCCACTTGCCTGGCAACAACGTGAACGGAGCCAGCAGTTCAGTTTTTCCAACAACCAGTTTCGGCTGACCGTTGGGCTGTACCGTCAGTGCCAGGCGGTTTGTGCCGCCGTCTGCGACAAACTCGAAGAGCGACGCCTCGGCATTCTGCGGCTCGCGTCGGACAAGCATCTCGGCGCTGAATTGACGTTGGTAGGCGATGTCGCGGCGCAATTCGACGTACTGTTCGGCGCCGTTGAGCGCGAGATAGCTCATGGGGACCAGGCGAGTGGCATCGGGCTTGAATTTCGGGCTGCTGGTCAGGTCTTTGACGCGTTGTCCGGGGATGTCAAACCAGATCAGTCGTTTGGCGCCGACAAGAGCGTCGCCCGCAATGATCTCCCGCGAGCCGCCTGGCGGTTGCCATGCGACTTGCAGATGAGTGCCGCCGTCGCCTTGTTTATGAAGCACTTCAAAGTAATAAGCATTTCCCGCGACAAGACGAACCGGTTTGGATTGTTGTTTCGGAAAGCGCGTAAACTCGCCGGGGGCGTTCCAGCCGCCGGTGACCTCGGCGAGTTTGGTTTTGTTGCGGGGCGTGGCGTCAGAGCCGAGCCAGAGTTCGGATTCGTTGTCGGAGGAAATCCAAAAGGTGTATTCGCCGCTTACCGTCGGGCGAATCTGGCCGCGGATTAGTTGTCCCCAATTTTCTCTACCGGGGTCGGACAAGTCGAGTCGGCTGACATTGGCCACGAGGTCGGCGACCATCTCGGTGTGTCCGGCAGAGGTATCTTTTTTGATTTCGGGGTTGCCGACAAGCCAACCGTGTGTCGCGCCGTAAGTGTCCCAGGCGAGGTACGGGTGTGGATGGTCAAAGTTGTACTGGGCGTAAATTCCTCGCAGGTCTTCGGCGGCGTCGGCTTTTTTCTGGTCATTGACAAACCAATGGAACCAGACGCCTTTGGTGATCTGGAGTGAATTGGCGTAGTCGCCATCCAGAATGGCCGTGCCGGAAACGCGACTCTCGCCAAAAGGAACCGCGCGTCCCTTGACGGTCGCGTTGCCGGAGATGCGGGAACGGCCTTCCACGCAACCGTACTCCAAAACGCGCGCGTTGTCGGACACCACCGCTTCTCCTTTTACGACGGCGTAGTCGGCGATGCGCGCGTTGTCAAGCACCTGTGCCCGGTCGAGCACTTGCGCGCGCGGGCCGACATACGCCGTGGGAGCAACCTTCGCGCTGTCGGCAACAAATCCGCCCCCATTGGGATGAATCTTTCCCTTTTGGGGCGGTGGTTGCTGCGCCAGCAAATCCAGAGGCACGGCTCCGTCGAGTTTAACCCGATACGGGAAGCGTTCCTTGACGAGACCACGGTAATCGTCCTCCACGCGAATCTCCATGACCCTGGGAGTGGCGCTGACGACAAGATAAAGCTCTTTTTCGTCGGGGTGAAGCGTGATCGAGTTGACGCCACGGCTCCAAAGCGAGCTGTAGCGCGGTTTACCCTGCGCGTTGACAGCGACCAGGCTGGCGCGCCAGTCGGAACCGCGTTCCGGGTTGACACAGCCTTGAAAATCAACCGCAACCGTTCCGCTTGTCGGCGCCAGCGGGCAAATATTGTAGCCAAATTGTTGCGGCGCCATCGCCCACGGAACACGATACCAGCCGGGCTGGAGCGGAACCGGCTCAAGTAAAATGCGCCCGTAGCGGATGCCATTCGGCCCAGCGTCTTGCTTCGCAAAGATGGCGTGTCGGGCGTAGTCCCAGGTCACGTTGCGGCGGGCCATCTTACCCCATTCATCGGACATCGAACGGGGCGCGGCGAGTTTTTCGGCCTTGTTCCAGAGGTACTCCATGTCTTCGCCGTCGCGCCAAAGACGTGTCACAAAATCGTAGCCGAACCCCGGCTCATCCTTGAGATGCTCAAAAATCTCCCAGCAATCGTAGTAGTGGCGTCCGTGCCCCCAGTAGAATTCGCTTTTGTCCACAATGGCGCTGGCCAGCGGATAATTGTTGATAAACTGCAACATCATCCAGTTGGCGTGAGCCTCCCACCAGAACCCGCTGCCGGGACTGTGGACGTTGCAATGCATCTGACAAGCGTGCGCCAGTTCGTGCGGAGTCGCGCCCGACGGCGGTGTGTGTCGCATGTAATCGGGGCCGCAGGCGAGATAACCGATGGTCCGCTCCCCGTCATAACAGCCCCAGCAACCGCCCGCCGTGAACATCGCCTTGCCGTTGTGCGGCGGCAGGTTCGACCCGCCCACGAGAATGTCCACCTTGTATTTCTTACCGTCGCGTTTTTTCGGGTCGCGGGCCTCAAACGGCACCGGAAAACCGATTTTGAGGTAATAGAGTTTCAGGCATTCCTCAAACATCCGCAGGTTGCCTCGAACATATTCCTCGGTCATCTTGGGGTGATTACCGTAGATGATACGGATGTGTTTTGAACACCGCACATTTACTCCTGGCGTCCCTGGCGGATACTCCTTCGGGAATGAACTCTCCACAAACTCCCCGCCTGACCAGTATTTGGGGTCCCCTGCCCACTTCACATTGTCCTTGTCGCGCTCAACAACCACCGGTTTGTCGTTGATCCAGACCACAATGCGGTTCGGATCATCAATGCCAACTCCTTCCGACAACGTGAGGTCGTTGTAAACCTTGTGCGTGTAGGGCTTGAGTTCCTCGGCGGAAACAGTCCCCAGCGCTGCCAGAAACACAATCAGCGCAACCTTCATCGGCGGCCTTGGCTCATCCATTCTTCAATTTCTTCGGCCTCGATGGGGATATCGGCCATGAGGTCCACCGTCCCGTTCTCGGTAATCAGAATGTCGTTCTCCAAACGAATGCCGAATCCTTCCTCGGGAAGATAAATTCCCGGTTCAACCGTCAACACCCAACCGGGGGCAAACGGTTGCGAAATGGGAGCCACGTCATGCACATCAAGCCCCAGCGGGTGGCCGATACCGTGATTGAAATACTTCCGACAGGCCGGTTTATCCGGGTCCTGCTTCTTCACTTCGCCCGGTTTCAACAACCCCAGCGCCAAAAGCTCCTCGGTCATCAACATCTCCGCTTCCTTCTGCCAGTCCCGATGCAACTTACCGGGCACAGCAGCCTTCGCGGCAGCACGCAACACACGGAGCACGGCATTGTACACCTTGCGTTGGCGACGGGTAAACCGTCCGCTGACAGGAATGGTACGCGTCAGGTCGGCATTGTAGTTGGCGTAACTGGCAGCTACATCCAACAACAACACATCACCCTTCCGACAGGGACGATCGTTTTGGATGTAATGAAGGACGCAGGAATTGGCTCCCGAAGCGATAATCGGTGTGTAGGCGAAGTTGCCGCGACGACGAATGAACTCGCGGGCAAACTCGGCTTCGATCTCCGCCTCGTTGATGCCCGGACGCACCAGACGCAGCACACGGAGGAAACCCGCCCGCGTGATGGCGCACGCCTGGCGGATCAGATCGAGTTCGGTCTCGGATTTCACCACCCGCAGGCGATGAAGTAACGGTGCGAGCCGGTGATAGTCGTGAAGCGGATATTTCTTCTGACACTCCCGCACAAAGCGGTCATCGCGGGTCTCGACCTCTGTCGCGGCGCGACCGTGTTCGTTGCGATTGAGATAGACATGCTCGGACTCCAACATCAAACGATGAAATATGCCGCGAAACTCCGAGAGCCACCGGACCTGTTTGACTCCGCTGATCTTCTGCGCTTCTTCCCTGGTGTGTTTCTGTCCCTCCCAGACCTTGAGGTGCTCATTGGTTTCGCGCACAAAGAGCACCTCCCGCAACTTCTCATCGAACGCATTGGGCGCGAGCAAGAGGACGGTCTCCTCTTGCTCGATGCCAGTCAGGTAAAAAAGATCGCTGTTTGGATGCATCCGCAACGAGCCGTCGGCGTTGGTCGGCAGGATGTCGTTGGCGTTGACGACGGCCACCGAATTCGGCAGCAGCAACTTCGTCAACCGCGCGCGGTTTTCCGTGAATACTTTGGCTGGAATGGGGGCGTGTCGCATATGTTTTACATACTAGAGTGATTCGTCGGCCAAGTCACGTCATCTGTGATTGCCGATCCCGTAACGAGACCTTCCTTTCCTTCCTCATCGTGAATAGATATTCATCATGAGATACCAGTTGTCTCAACGTCTTCTCCCCGCCAACGGACACAGTTCGAAACGTGGCCATCACAACACGGTTGTTGAGTAGCAATGCCGCGCCGCTGAATCGCCGCTGGCAGGTAATGTCCCGCCGCAACTCGACATGCGGTTCCGCGCCATTGAATGCGAGGGCATTGGTTGCGTTAGCCCCGATGTTCTCGCAGAATTCGAGAAACTCGTGGTATCCGAAACCGTCAGTGGAGCGGTATTTCCAGTAGCCCCACATGTCGGGACGTTCTTCGGGTGGACAAACCATCTTGCGCCAGTCGGGCGCCGACTGCCATGACAGCCCTTTGACGTAGCAGCCGACGGGATAGCGGACAAACGACGGTTTGTAGTTTTCCAACCATTTTGCCAAATCGGAACGCAGACCGTTGGGTCGGTTCTTGCAGGTCGGAGGAAACAGCGACACCCAATCCACCTGCAATACGCCCTCACCGCGGAACGTCAGTACAAAGCGCGCTTTTGGATCGGTGCCACTGGCGTTGAGCGTGGCAGTGAATGCTTTCCATGCCGTCCCCGGTTTAACTGCACCGAAATCATGGTCTGCAAGCACTTTCCCGTCCTTTGATTCCAGCGAAACCGTCAGTTTCCCCCGATAACTCCCCGACCGCAGATAAAATTTCAACGCAGACGGGGGCCCGGTCTGCGCGTTGATACCCCAGTAACCACTGTTGACCAGCCGCGCTTGGCCTAACACTTTCAACTTCAGCGAGCGCAACGACGCGACATTCATCGGGTTTGCCTCGGTGAGGTTCATCTCACCACCGCCTTGCAACGACCAGCCGACCAACACACGGTTCGTGTCCCAACCGCAGTTCATATTCCACGGCCACGGCATATCCCATTTGTTCGTCGGCACGCCGTCCGACAATGACACCAATTCCATCTTCAGCCCACTGTCCGGTTTCTTTATCAGCTTCATGACGGACGGCAACACGCCTTCCTCGAAGCTCCGATTCTGAATCAACTCCGCGTAAATCCCACCATCAAACGCATGACTGATTTCCTCCGTGAAAATCTCATAAAGCGTCGGCGACACCGTTGCCTTCTCCTCGCACAGATCAACGCGAATGCTGGCAACAGGTCCGTGAGTCCTCCCGTCTAGCGGCGCTGATAATAGCGAGGCAAAAATGAGAGTTCATTTTTTATTGTTTTTGTACGTTTTGGGTTTCTCCTATCTGATGGATAAACTCGCGCACGCCAAATGAAGGCCTACTGTCACGGATTATCGCCCCGTTAACATCCTTCAGCACGATCAATGGCTCGCCACCGGTCACGGAGCGAATTTGAAAGCCGTTGAGAAGAAGATTTTTAACGTCATCGCACACCAGGGCCGGGCGGTAATCTTTCCCTTGCAAACGCAGAGTGACGTTATCGAAGGTAATTCCTTCGGCATGGCGGCAGTAAAACCCCCAGGCCGGCAGGGTACCGAACATCTTACTTTCCGGATAGGCGTCCCGGCATTCCGGTACCTGATCGAGACGGTCAATGCCGGGGTATTTGAGATTGGGACGGTCGCCAATGCCGCCGTAGATCAAAGTGAAGTTGCGGATGGTTACGTCCTGCACGGGGTGGCTAGGAAGACCGGTGATTGAGGCCGTAATAAGCTTGGGATGGCGGTAGGCATGGCTGGGCGGAAACTTGGTCATGTGTTTCGGCCACGGCAGATCGGGAATTTCGGCGGTGATGTCGCTCAGCAGCACACCGTGCAGCGTTCCAACGGCACCGGTGATGTTGCGGTGTCCCAAGCGGATGAAAAGAGCGTTGTGAGTACCGGTGATCTTGACGCGGGAGATGTTGACGTTCTCCATCTTCCCGCCGTCAACGATTTCAAGCGCAATGCCGCTGAGATAAGTGTCATACACTTCCATGTCGCGGATGGTGATGTTGATGAACCCCTTTTCGGAGGCCGTGCCGAACTTGATGGCGTTGCAACTCGACCGCACCCGACACTTTTCGACCAACACGTCCTTACAGGGGTTTTCGACCGACTTGAGGCAGATCCCGTCGTCTTCGGAATCAATATCGCAGTGGCGCACCACGACGTTAGAGCAGCCGTCAATGTCAATGCCATCGTTGTTCCGGGCAGCAATGCTGTTGACCGTGATGTTTTCGATGGTGAGGCGGTCGCAGTTCCGGTACTCCTGAACCCAACAGGCGCTGTTGCGGATGGTGAGGTTCCGCACAGTGACTTGCGTACACTCACGGAAGTGAATGATCGTCGGACGCTGAGCTTCCCTGGCATCGGGGATGACGCCTTCCTTGGCCAAACGTTCCGTATCCGCCGCCAGTGCGGTGCCTTGACCATCAATCGTGCCGCCACCGGTAATGGCAATCTCTTCTTGACGGTAGGCCAACAGCAAGGCGTGGAAATTGTGACGGCCAGTCATGTCCAACCGTCGGTAATCTTGTTTCCGCGTGCTGCCCAACAAGACGGCATTCTTTTCGATATTCAAGGTGATGTGGCTTTTCAGATCCAGCGAACCGCTCAGATAGCGTCCGGGAGGAAAGCGCACAACACCTCCGCCGGCTTGGGCCGCAGCGTCAATGGCTTTTTGTAACGCTTCAGTGTCCATGGTGGTTCCATTGCCCGTGGCGCCATAATCGCGCACATTAAACACGGTGATGGTGGGTGCGGTCATTTGTTGCTTGCGGTCGCCATTCTCCAAAACCTCCGCACCAACCAGCGGTGTCAGGAATAATCCGACAAGAATGAGGGGGACAATTTTATGCATCGTTATTGGAATCTCAGGGTACAACAATACCTCTGAACGTGAAAATGTCGGCACTAATGAGGACGTCCACATCATATGTTCCGGAAGGAATTGCGCTTGAAGTGAACGGCAGTTCCAGACTTACAGTGGCGTACGGTTCGAGGGGTGGAACGGTGCCGGTGAGATGCTGCAGTTCTTTGCCCGGTTTCTTCTTGTCCAAGCCTTGACTCCGAATCACGATTTTTACGGAAGCAGCGGTTGATTTCACCAGACCAACATTTTCGAATACCACGGACATCTTGTCGGAGCTAAACGAGGGCAAACGCGCGACGAGCAGCGGTTCGAATACCGCGTGGACGGGTAGGCGGGCGTAACCGAACAGGAGTTCGCCACGGGTGTTCCGTCCGATTAACTTGGCCACGAAATCATCCGTCGTTAGCCCATGGCCGGTGGCGTCAAAAGTCACGATCAGGTTCTTACCGGAAGATTCAGATCGGAGCGGTTTGGAGCCTTTCCCGAAGTTGACTGCGTGAGGAGCGCCGAATCTCAGCGACCTCACGTCCACGTCGTTCTGCGGATCAAACCCGTCCTCGGCCTTGATCTCGACGCGGATTGTTTTGTCATCCATCGCAAGGATCGCCAATCTCCGTCCCACAACCAGCGGCACGACGACCGCCTTGGAACTGCTGCTGTTGGTGCCGTCGCACTTTTCCTTGGGACAATCAATCACCGCAAAATACATATGCGTGGCACGGCCAAACTTATCCTGTCGCACCTTGGGGCGCTCAATTTTGTACCAACCTTCTATTGTGCCATCTGGATGACGAACCGCGGTGTTGTCGTAAGCGGTACCGGGATCCCAGGTCCAATGCAGACCGTCCTTGGAGCGCCCGTAATGGGCCATACGTTTCGGCCAGTTGTTCACAATCAAATGATATTGAACTTCATCGCGCCAGAGGACGGGGTCTTCCAGCGCGCCAGTGTAAGGATAAACGCTTTTCGGACTGAGCCGCCGCCAGGGTTTCAACCCGTCTTCGCTGAGCCAAACGGTTCCTGCGCGTGTAATCATCAGGAAACTGCCGTCCTCTCGTCGGGCAAATGTTTTGTTGGACATGGAAGGCTCGGTGACGTCAAACCGGGGTTTCACCGGTTCCCATGGACCGTTGATGTTTTTAGACCGGTAATCTTTGCCGGTCACGGATACAACATAGGTGCCGTCCTTTGTCTGGTAAATTTCAGCGTTATGCCCCGGACCGATCTCTTCGATGACCGTAAACGGGCCGGTCGGTTTGTCCGCCACGGCATGGACCAATTGCGAGTGAACCCAGTATTTGTGGCTTTTGTTTTGCGGCCAACGAACTGTGAAAAGATGTTCTTTGCCATCTGGGCCAATCATACCGCTCGCGCACCAGTACGACCACTGCGGATCCTCAATACCGTTTTTCACAACGCGCGGCTTCACGTTGTCACCACCCCAACAGTCCCTTTCCAAACCATCCGTGACCGGAATCGGAAGGATCAGGTCCATGAAGGCGCCACCTCGCACCAGTCCTTCAGGCGTCTTGTACGGATCGGCAGCAATGACAACACTCGCAAGTGAAAGCCCAATGACAAAGGAGAATCTCATCAGTCTTTCCAAACCAGGATTTCGCTGACGCCGCTGCGTGACTTGCCCTGATGAGTGAAGACGACACGTAGTTTCGTGGCGGTCTGTTTTGGGAACGTGACGGTGTTTACGGCGCTGCCGACAGGTTTGGCCGGCGTTTTGACTTGATTGGGGACTTCGCGCCATTCGGTGCCATTCCAAATCTCGACGGTGTAGGAGGCGGGCGGTTGAACGCCGCCACGGTCGTCATAAATGCACAACTCAACCCGTCCAAATTCTTTTGGCGTGCCGAAATCCACTTCGAGCCAATCCGTGACGTTCGGCGAACCGTAGGAAGTCCAACGGTTCATTGGCGTCGGACGATACACGATCTTACCGTCGTTGGCGCGCGCGGGTACGCCGCCAAAGGCGTCGTGAAACGACGCACTGGTTTTCGGAAAGCCCTTGCCGCTCATGTTCAGCGCGAGATTGCCAGGCGGCGGCGGAGCGACCTCAAACGTTCCCTTCAACTCGCCCCATGCTTCCACTTCGGTCAGACCGGTGCGTCCGCCGGGGGCATGAGTGAAGACGATGCGCAGTTTTTGTGCATTGAGTGTAGGGAAGTTGACAACGTTGGCGCGGTGGCCGGTGGGCTGCACAGGGGTGCGGGTTTGTTTTGGGACAGCGGCCCATGTCTGGCCGGTCCAATATTCGAGGTCAAAACGAACGGGCGCGACAATCTTTTCTCCGTCATCGAGGAAATAGAGTTTTACAGTATCGAGTGGGCGCGGGACGCCGAGGTCGGCTTCGAGCCAGTCGGTGGCGTTGGGTGAGCCTTCGGTGGTCCAGCGGTTCGGTGGGTGAAGATGATACCAGTAGTTGCCGTCGTTGAGTTTCGAGAGCGACGTGCGCGCAGCGGTAAACGACGATTGCAGTTGCGGGTAGTAATCGCCGTCATTGTTAACGAGATAGTTGACCACTGTGGCGGTCTTTTCCGGTATAGCGGCGGGGAGCTTGGCGGTGAGGACGCCCAACTTGTCGGATGAGGCGATTTTCTTGCCATCCACGAGCAGATGCAAACCCGCCCCTTGGCCATAACGGGTACCGGTTTTGTCCCAGACGATGCTGACGCGGTGGCCGCGATACGGCAGGTCATCGAGCGCGAACCACGGCCAGTCGGCTGGTGCCAGCGGATCAATTTCGAGCACATCGTCGGCGCGCGGTTTGACGCCGACGAGACCGGTGATGATGAGGTCGTTGTAGCCGCTGTGGAAATAGTGTTCGCTGTGATTGTAGCCGTCGTGGCCTTCCCATGATCCGGTGTCAGGATGCGCCGCTTCGGCAATGTAGGGTTTCCCGTTTTTGCGGTGCGTCATTGTGTAGATGCGAAGCAGCAGGAAGTAATCGGTACGGGAGATGACATTCTGGCGGTAGTTCTGGAGCAGGTTGGCGAGCGCTTTGAGGGTCTGCGTGGTGGCGTAGGGCCACGACTGGCCGCTCCACCAGCAACATGATTTCTTGAGGAGGAACATCGGATCGTTACGTCCGACAAAACTGGGACCGAACGGCGCAAAGAAATATTTCGGGTCCATCAGGAACTTCCATGCCGACTCGTAGCCGGGGTCGGGCATATTGAACTGCCACGGCACGTAGCCGATCAACTCGCGTCCTTCCGGACTGCCGGCAAACGGACCATCCTCGTAGATCAGTGTGCCGGCCTTGATGGGTTTGCCCGGGTAGTCCTTCTCGTTGGACTCGTTGTTTTTGAAGCGAATGAGAAAAAACTCGCGCCGTTTGTCCCAGAGGCGGGACTGGACGCGATCTTTCAACGCGGCGGCAAGGACGCGAAACTTGTCGGCGTTGGTTTTGTCGCCGGCGAGTTCGGCGATGCGGGCAATGGCGCAGGCATCAGCCCACATGTAGGCGTTGAACGAAGGCCGATAGCTCTGCGCGCCGCGCAGGATGTCACGCGTCTGGCGGCTGGCAATGTTGAACTCCATCCCGTCGTCGTGACCGATCTGCCAAAACATACCTTCCTCCGGCACGAAATGGCGTTTCACCCAGCCTTCGTAGTTCTTGATCAGATCAGGAAGCAGATCGGTGAGAAAGACGTTGTCGGGATGAACCAGGTGCACGGCCCAAATCGAATCTGCAAGCCAGGTGCTGTAGTTGCGCGGCTGCGCCCCCGGTGTGCGAAACCAGTATCGCCCGTAGTCACGGGCATAACGCGGATCGCGCAGCCAGCGGACTTCGTAGAGTTGGTGACCGGCAGGGCAACTGATCGCACCGTACGCGCCCGACCAAAACGGCCGATCAATGAACTCCGTGTATGAATAGCCGCTCACCGGCGAACCGTAGGTGAGATGCTTGGTGGTCAGTTCCCATCGGTAGTAATAGGTCGTGTTGATTTCCGCGTCGGGACACTCGAAAAACGGGATATTGGCCTTGTACCAATCCCAGTCACGGTTGTCCCAGAAGGTCTGCGCGTCAAGCAGCGCTTGTTTATCGAGAATAGCCGCACTGGCAGAACACGCGGCAGTTGCGAGCAGGCAAAGTAGTATCGTTTTCATGGCGTGAGGGGCTTCACAAAACGATTCGCATCCCAACCGCCCGGACCACAGTGAGCGGCTGACAACTTGTTGCCGCAAATGCGAACCACCCAACAAAGCGGTCCGCAGGAAAGAATGTCGTATTGGCGCGGGTCGGGCGGCGGTTTGCCGTCGAAAAAGCAGTTCAGGTCGGCGGCGTGATGCTTCGGGTCGGGCCAACGGTAATGCTCGGCATGGTGATTGTGCCCGTGAAAAAAGGCTACCACATTGTAATCATGAATCAGTTCGTAAAGTGCCTTGCGCTGAGCGGACGTCCACCAATTCCAATCATTCAGCGAAAAACTGTCGAATCCGTAATGCTGCAAAATCAGTACCGGCGCGCCGGATTTTCCGACCCGGCACGCCAGATACTCCTTGAGAAACGACAATGCGCCCTGCGGATCATTCCAACTGCCCGGCCCGGTTTTTCCGAACTTGAACGGGGTCTGAGTGTCCGTCGCATCGGCGGCGCAAAGTCCGAGGAAGACAAAATGAACCCCGTCCCAATGAAGCGCGTAGTGGACGCCGTTGGACGAGATGGCGCTGAGCAATCCTGCCTTTTCGAATTGCCGGTTGCGCTCCAGTAATCCCTGCCGTGTCGGTCCGCCGACGGGGCCGTCGTGGTTACCCGCGATGGCAAAGACCGGTACCGCGTTGCTGCCGAACAAAAAACCCGTGGCAGGAAACAACGAGTCGAAATCCCGCCATTGTTCCTGCTGACGTGCCGGCTCACGATGCCCGTCGGTCAGGTCGCCCAAAATAAAAAGTCCCCGCGGAATCGCCACCGTACCGATGTCCGGCAACGGACAACCCCGCCCCGGCAGTTCGCATATCGTTTTGAGATTCGCCTGCAACCTAGCCAGCGTCTGCTCGCGTGTGACCGGCGGATTCTCTTTCAATCTCTCCACGCCAATGTGCGTATCAGACAACAGGAAAAACGTGAAATCGCGCGCCTGGACCACCGTGGTCAGCAGCGCCACCAACAAGGTCGAAATAACGCGCGGGATCATTCTCCTCCCATCCGCCCACCGTAAAACTCATCGAACAGGGCAAAGGCTTCGGGATCATAGCGTTTCAAGCCGTCGGGACCATTGTCCGGTTTCGGGCCGGTCATGCCGAGGTCGCCGTGTGTGCCGAAATACCACATGCTCAGCTCGGCAAAAAACTCGTCGGGATTTTTCCCGGCGTAACTACCCCGCCAACGACCGGCATCGAGCGATTTCCGATATTGTTCGTCGAACCGCGCTCGAAGTTTTTTCGTCATCCCGTACGTGCGCACGACGTGGGCGAACTCGTGCACGCAAATGTCACGTCCGCGATACGGGTCTTTGTCCAGCTTGAGGAGGTTTTCCTCGCCACAGGAGACCAGTTTGCCGCCCATGCCGCGGGTCCGTTGGTCGCGGGTCTGACCATGATACTCGTCCAGTGGTTTCCCTTTGTCATGCCGCCATTCGGGCAAATCGGTTGTCACCTGATTGCGTCCGATGATGTGCAGTTCCACGCCGGCCGCAATCAGTTTTGCTGTCACGGCAGGCAGCTTGCCCAGCATCAGGGACAACCGATCGTAGGCGGCCTGAAGCGCCTCGTCGGCGACAACCTCATGAGCTTTGATCGGCAAACCGTGAAACAAAAGTTGTTTTGAGAAAAAATCTCTCTCCGGCGGATCGAGACGGGTAATGGTGGGACGAGTTTCGTCGGTGGCGGCGATCCAGACGATGGAGCGGCCGCCGCGGTTGTTGCGAGCGTAATTTGGAATGGCCAGCAACGGCGAGCCGTCGGCAAAACGACCGCGGATGGCGACGACCCCTTCCAGCAGGTCCGGTTTCCACTCGGCAACCAGCGGCGTGTCGGGCAACAAAACACCGTCAATGTTCTGATCCACGCTCTCGATGTTGTAAATCAACGGCCCGTACCGCAGCGCCACGCGTCCACGGTCGGCCACCACCCGTTGATCCGCCCGCACCCGCTGCACGCGCAGCGGCAGTTCGAAGCGCACGGTGTCGCCGCTTTTCCATTCTCGACGGATGACAGCATAGCCGTCTTTCATTTCCGGTGTCACGGGCTGGCCGTTGACGGTGAGCGCGGCGAGGCCATTGGCATCGGGTGTGGCACGGTAGATCGCGCTGACGTTGCGGTTCGGTGCGCGCAGATGAAGTGCAAAAAATTGTGGGAGGGACCTTGGTGCCCCGGCCGCGGCGGACGGCCGCAACACTGAGGCCGCTCCCACATTGCCAGCAACGGGATTGATGATGATTTCGACGGCGCCTTTCCACGGGTAATCGGTGCGCTGGACAATTTCCAGATCGGGAGCGACACGGACCGTGCTGCCAACGTAAAGATTAACAAATATGCCATCCGAACTCCGCGTGTACATCCATGTCGGCAGCATCAGAAGCGTTCGCGGAATGTTCCCAATGCAACACGGGCAACCATGCCACGGGTAGCGCTCGTGTGACTGGTCAAGTGGGTTGGTGTAGGTAAAGTTTCTGGCGGGCAGGTCAACGGACCCGAGGACGGCGTTGTAGAGCGTCTCCTCCATGAGATCGGCATACCGCGCCTCGTGATAGGCAAGGTTCATTCGATGCTGGAAGAACAATTCGCCGCAGTCGGCACAGGATTCGCAGTACGCGTGGTTCGGGAGGGAATAGTTTTTGCCAAATCCTTCCGAGGTCTCGCCGCTGCCGATGCCGCCGGTGATGTAATACTTCTTGTTGACCAGGTTGTCCCAAAGCGATTTTACGGCACTCTGGTATTCGGCGTCCCCCGTTTCCATCGCGATATCGGCCATGCCCGAATAGAGGTAGGCGGCGCGCACGGCATGACCGACGGCCTCGTACTGCTGGACAACCGGCAGGTGTGTCTGGTCGTAGGTGGAACCGTTGCGACGGCAATCGAGCAGGAATTTTGAGAGACGAATATACTTGTCGCCCTTGCCGTCACCCTCGACTTCGTTGACAAGACGGGCGAGTCGAACAAGCGCCATTTCGAGCGCCTGATGCCCGTCGTACCATGTCTTTTTGGGTGACGGACCGATGTGAGCGTCCCAACAATCCGCCAGTTTTTTGGCGGCATCGTACATCTGGCGGTTACCGGTGAGCCAGTAGTGGGCAATGGCGGCGTCAATGAAGTAGCCGGCGACATAACCTTCGTGATCGCCCACGCGCGTCCATCGCTCATTTTTGGCGGCAAGCGTGAATCGGGTCTGCAGATAACCGTCTGGTTCCTGCGCGGCGAGCAGGATCGGGATCCACTCGTCGAGTTTGGCGCGGATCGCCTTTTGCGCCTGCACAATCTCGGCGTCTCCCTGCGGGTCCAGCAACAAGGCCAGGCACATGGCCTCGACGGTGTTGAGCGTGTAAGCGTTAGCCCAGGGCGCGCCGATGTGCGGTTTATACGGGCGCCCGGCGTTCTTGTTGCCGGCCTCGATAAAGTTCTGGATGCCTCCCTCCTTCAGGGCGGGGTCGGAAAGTTTGGCAATGCAATGGGGAATCCAGTGAACAATCTGCTGTTTGAGGCGCGGCGTCCACAACGGACTATTAACCTTCCACACGCGGGTCGGGATCGGATCAAGGCGCGGTTTTGGCGTGGCGGTCTCGACGCGAACCTGAAGAGTATCGGAGGCACTCTGTTGTCCATTGACTGCCGTCACTTTCAAGACGTAATCGCCCGGTGTGGAAAACTGGGCAGTTCCGTTGCCAAAGGTCACCTCGCCCGGTCCGGATGCCTTGCTCCAGGTAACGGATTCCGCCGGGCCGCGTACTTCCGGGTACAGATAGGTTTTCGCCGGCAAGACCACGATACGGTCGGGACCAGCGACGATGCGCGGGGCGAACTTGGGCGAGTTGCCCGCGTCATAGACTTTCCATTCGATGATGCCGGTGGAAAATTTGTTTGAACCGGTCATTTCCAAGCGCAATTTTGGCGTCGTCACCTCGGCGAACGTGGCCGTGTTGTAGCGTCCTCCGACCACTCCCACCTCGGCAAGTGGCGCGAACGTCTTGCCATCCCAGTACAACAGTCGCGCGGAGACGGGCAGACGGACGCCTTGTCCGTCATCCCACCAGTACACATCCACCTTGCGGGTGTGGATCGGCTGGCTCCAATCGTATTGAACCCATTGCGTGCCGCTCTGCGGCCAGTTGCCGTAGGCGCCGTGACTGTGATCGCCCTTGTGGCGCGGCTCAAAACCATCGTTGATCGCCTCCAGCGTTTCGTGTCCGGAAACGAACGACGTGGACGGAGTGGCAAACAGGGCTAGATTTAGTTCGCTGCCAAACGCTGCCGCCGCCGCAGCGGCAACAAGACTGAGGCTGGTAGTAAAAAGGCGAGCTTTCATTTCATCGTCCTCCCAGGGTGTCACGGTTCAAGTAAACCGTCGTCGCTGTTTTGTTTTCGATGCGGAAATAGTCAAAATCAGAAAAACCGCCGGTTGTTTTTGTCGCGTAATGGAACAAGGCGAACCGGTATCCCATGAAATGCGGAATGGTGTAGATCATCCTCAACGGCTTACCGATGGCCGTCCATTGCCGGGCGTCCAGACTGTAGAAGAAACGAGCCGTATCGGCGCGATTTTTGAAATCGCAATCAATCTTCAGATAAACGGTGTTTCGCGTCAACGGTATGCTCTGCAGTTCCACCGGCGAGCCGTCGGCGGCGCTGACCATGATGATGGCGCGGGTGTTGGCGGTTTGTTTCACACCGACAAAGCCATATTTCTGCTGTAGCACAGCGAGACCGGCGCAATCGCCATCCTTCATGTTGGTCACATCCAGCGCGGTCGAACCGGAACATTCCGGACCGAATGTTCGTTGGGTGAGCGTGTTTCGCGCCGCAAGCAAATCTGGAACGACATGGCCGCCGATCAGGCGCAAAAAGCCGGGACGCTGAGTGAGCGACCAAAAGCGATGGTCGGGATTATGGTTCCATTGCCAGACAAGCGACGGGGTTGCACCGCGATCAAACTCGTCGGAAGCGACAAAGCCATCGAGATCGCCGCCATCCACAGCGATGTCAAGGATGTCGGGAGCCTTGCCACCCACGCCGAACATGGGCCAGCCGTTTTCCCATCGGACCGGAACCAGGTAGGGAACGCGGCCGACGGCGCCAAAGTCGCGGAACAGCATCGCGTACCAATCACCGTTTGGCGTGTCAATCAGGCAGCCCTGTGCGATGCCCCGATCCTGGAAGGCGACACGGCCTTCATACGGTCCGGTGATCCGGTCAGCGCGATGAACGAGCACGGTGCGCATGCCGCCTTTGGGCCAGCAGATGTTGAGGAGATAATATCGGCCATGGACCTTGCACAACTGAGATCCCTCCGCTTTCAAGCCGATGTTGGGGCCGGCCACGGCACTGGCATCGGGAATGATAACCTGGTGCAATCCGCCCGGTTTGATCGCAGAAGCGTCGGGTTTCAGTTCAACGATCTTGATCTCTCCGGCTCCATAAACCATGTACACCCGTCCGTCGTCGTCGAAGAACAGCGAGTGATCATGAAGCGCGGGTTTGAATACGGAGGTCTTCCACGGCCCCTTCTCGATGTCGTTTGTCGTGAAGACATGGGTCTTTCCGGTGGTGCTGGAAAACGTGGTCACATAGAAGGTGCCGTTGTGGTAGCGCAGGCTACTGGCCCACGATCCCTGGCCATAGGCGTTTTTCCCGTTTTGCAATGTGAGCGCATCGTTCTCTGCAAGGGTGTCATACGCGTAGCCAACGAGTCGCCAGTTCACCAGATCCGAGGACTTCATGATCGGTAGTCCCGGACTCAGGTGCATCGTGGTGCTGCTCATGTAGTAGGTGTCTCCCACGCGGATGACGGCAACATCCGGCACATCGGCGTAGATGATGGGATTGGTGGGCGCCCTGGCGTGCGCGAATGTCGTCGTGAACAAAACGGCAAGTATGACAGCGGCGACCATCATGCCTCTATTTGAAAAGTTGTTGCATAAAGTAATACAGGTCCTGTTTCCATTGCGTCGGGTCGTGTCCGTGAGCAGGAACATGCCAGATGTGGGGAACATTCCGTTCTTTCAGGAACACGTGGATTCCCTGACTGATGTAAATCAGGTCGTCTTTGTTGCCGCACGAAAGCCACAGCAGTTTGAGTTTGCGAAGCGCCAGTGGGTCGGGGATGAGGTCCGCGGGTGGTTTCGTGTTCGGCGCGGAAGAAAAACCGCCGACCCAGGCGAACACGTCGAGGTGACCAAGCCCGAAGTTCAACGCTTGGCCACCGCCCATCGAAAGGCCGGCAATCGCGCGATAATCGCGGGCGTTATATGTGCTGTAGCGCGATTCGATGGCAGGGATGACATCATCGAGCAGGTCGCGCTCGAACGTGGCAAACGCGGCGGCGGCAGCAAAGACGTTCCCCTCGGCGCGATCGTTCTTTTGTGCGCGTCCGTTCGGCATCACGATGATCATCGGCACCGCTTTTTGTTCTGCAATGAGGTTGTCGAGCAACACATCGGGCGACGCGAAACGTTGCCATTCGGTTTCGTCGCCACCGATGCCATGTAGCAGATAGAGTACGGGATATTTCTTTTCCCGTGTATATTCCGGGGGCGTATAAACGAGCATCTTACGCCTGGTGCCGACGGTCTTGGATTCGTATTCGACCATCTCCAGTTTTCCGTGCGAAATGCCGTTGCGCTTCCGATCAAAACCAACGGGTGGGTCAGGGAAAGCGGGTTTGTCGTCTTCATTTAGCACAATCGGTCTGGCGACTCTGCGCGTTTCCCCGCGGTGTTGCGGCGCAGGATTTATTTGCGCCTCGCGCACCGCCGCGATGACGGCGGCAAACGCCGGCTTGGGTTGCAATGCGCGATCCCAAAGCAGCGGATGGCTGGTGCGTCGGTACGGCCAGAAGTTCAACCAGGTGCGGCCGTCGTGCAGTCCCCAGAAGGTGACGCGGCTGATCTTATCCTGGTGCTTCACAAACAAGGCGAAGAGTCTCGCATATTGGTCGGCCAAACGTTGCTGGATGTCGGGGGGCAAGCCGTTAACGAAAGGATCGCGCCCCCCGCTTTGCCTCGCTCCAACATCCGCACTGTCGGTCGCGCGCATCACCACATCAACGTCGAGTTCCGTGATCATCACCTGTACCCCTTCCGCATGAAATGCGATGATCGCTGCCTCGAGTTCCTTGAACGGAATCCTGTCGAGTTGCCAGTGTCCCTGAATGCCGATGGCGTCGACAGGCGCGCCACGCTTCTTCAAGTCGCGCAACAACTGCAAGGCCTTGTCGCGCTTCGGGGGCAGTTCGATGCCGTAGTCGTTGTAACAGAGCACAGCCTTCGGGTCTGCTTGCCGCGCCGCCTTAAACGCCTCTGCAATGAAATCCTCGCCGATCGTCGCCAGCCATTTCGACTTCCGCAGATGACCGTTCCCATCGGCGATCGCCTCATTCACCACGTCCCAACTTTGTATTTTACCGGCGAAATGCCCGGCCACTGTCGCGATATGGTTGCGCATGCGTTTAAGCACCAGTTCCCGACTGGCGGGGCGGTTGCCATCGGCAAAAAACCACTCCGGACATTGCGCGTGCCAGACCAACGTGTGCCCGTTCACCATCAACCCATTGGCGACAGCCATTTGGACCAGTGCGTCTGCCTGCGCGAAGTCGAACCTCCCCTCGATTCGCTGAAGGTGTTCCATCTTCATGCAGTTCTCCGGCGTCACGGCATTAAACTGCCTCAACAGAAGCTGCTGTTCCGATTCATTCAACTTGGGTCCGCCGATGGCCGTGCCGATGAGAAACCTATTGGAACAGACCCGCGCCAGTGAATCCCCACGCGACCTCTCCTCCAAGCGAGCGTCCGACGGTACTTCCCTGCCCCAGGCGAACCGAACTGCAGTGAGCACCAAGAATAAGACAAGGATTTTCGATTTGTCGCTCATGTGAACATTTGGGCCGCTCATTTCAAGCGCAGCACGGTCAGGGAGTTACCGGGGAGGGTGTGGGTAAAGGACGGGCTGTTCACGTTGAGGGTCTGTGTCTTCGGAACAACCTTTGTCGGTTCTTCGAGGGTATTTTCGTCCGTGGCCTTCTCCGAGGTCAGAACAACGACCTTGGCCGGGCCGCTGACTTTGTTCAGGCCGGCCAGATTGAACTCAACGGCCTGCGCTTCGGGGGCGGCATTGACCACTTTGAGGATGATCTCCCCGGTCTTGTCGTCGCGGCTGGCACTGGCATAGAGGGATTTGATACCGGGCGTCTTCGCGTCGTGGATAAGCTTGCCGTCAAGGTAACACTTGATACTGCTGCCCTTGAGTTCAACCCGAATATCGTACCAGCGGCCGGTCTCAATGTGCCCTTCAACCGTCTGACTTTCGATGCCGCCCATTTCAAGGGCGTGACGTGTGTTGCCCCACCCTCCGATGTTCCACCAGGATTTTCCGCCGTCCTGCTGGCCAACGATGATTAGGAAACCTTCCCGGCCCGAAAGCTTGCGGGCTTTCAACGTAAAGGTGTAATCGCTCCACGATGGATCGCCGATCACCGCACGCACATCGGTCTCCCCGCTGCTCTGTCGTAACATGTCGCCCTCCACCTCCCAGTTGCCGCGCGATGTCTTCCAACCGTTCATCGTTCCGTCAAATGCCCACACGGTCTTGCCGTCCTTGGTGACTTTCATGTCTTTGAACTCCGCCTGCGTCTCCCAAGAGCCAACGCCAACCATGCCGCGGACTGTTGTGTCCGTCGTGCCGGCCAGATCAACGGTCACCGACAGGACTGTGTCGCCCTGGTTCTGACTGAACAATTGCTGAACGTAGTAATTGGCAGTCAACAGGATGTTGGTGTTGGTGAAATAGATTAGGTCGGGACGCCACTGCGTACGCCCCCGTTTGGCCAGCAATGGCGCATACGAGGCCATCCAGACCACGTCGCCGTTGCGCTCCAACGATGTCATGTAGGCCGCCTCCGCCAACGCCGAGCGCAGTGTGTTGGCGCGATTCACGTCATGCGCGGCGTACTCGCCGAGATACACCTTCGATTTCGACCGGTCGTAGGTATCGTACCGAGTCAGGTTGTTCAGAAACCAGTCCGGCCTCACGTAGTAATGTTCATCCACGATGGGCACGCGAAGCTCATCGGCGAACTTCCATCCTTCAACAAAATCCGTGCCGCTGTGAAACGGGCCAACCGTTCCGACGACGATGATTCCGGGATGCTTCGCCTTCACCGCGTCGTAAATCATCTTGAACCGCTCTTTGAATACCGGCGTGATATGCTCCTCGTTGCCGACACCGAGGTATTTCAGGCCGAACGGTTCGGGATGCCCGGCCGCCGCACGTTTCGCGCCCCACGTCGAAGTGGACGGGCCGTTGGCCCATTCGATCAAATCCAGCACCTCTTGGACGTAACTCGGCATCTCCTCCATCGGTAGCCCCTTCTGACCCGTACCCCGAGTACGGCCTGAATTCTGACAACAAACGCCCGCCGGCACCACTGGCAACGGCTTGGCTCCGATGTCCTCGCAAAACTGGAAATACTCGAAGTAGCCAAGACCAACCGTTTGGTGATAGCCCCAGATGTTGCGCTGTTCCCGTCGTTGCTCCACCGGTCCAATGGTGTCTTTCCAACGATACATATTGCCCAACCCGTCCCCATGCACAAGGCAGCCGCCGGGGAACCGCATGAACTTTGGCTTCAAATCCGCAATCGCCTGCGCAAGATCCGCGCGCAAACCATTGGGACGGTTGCGAAACGTCTTCTGAGGAAACACCGAAATCACATCCAGACAAATTGGCGCCGTCGTACGGATCACGAAATCCTGCTCCTGACCAGCCTCTATCGTGGCCGAGTATTTCGCCCACCTGTCCGTCAACTTCTGAAAAGCCACCTCCCGCCCACCCAACCGCACCGTCACCGAGCCGCCCGCCCCTCGCGCGAAAAACGATACCTCATACTTCTCCCCTGCCCGCAATGGCAGGCCGTCAAAGCCGGTGTTGCGCAATGCGCCGTTCAAGACAACATAATGCGGGTTGTTCGGGTGAATTGGATTGGCCGACTCGACCGCTGCAGTGCCATCCACCCGCTCCCACGCCGTCAACGCATTCCATTTGGGACGATCGGCGGAGGAATACTCAAACGACCGATTTTGAATCAACTCGGCATACAATCCGCCATCCGCCGCATAGTTGATGTCCTCAAAGAAAACCCCAAACAGGTCCGGACTAATCGCTTTACCTTCGCTGCCAACACGAATCACGGCGCGTCCCGAAGCAAACGCCTGTCGTACCCGCTCGTATTCGTCGTTCGTTAGTCGCAACACGCTGCCGTGACGCAAGCGGTAGGGAAACTGAAAATCGTTAATCGCCGTGAATTGCCCGCCTGCCAAATCCTGACTCATAAACGGTTGATAACCGGCCCCCTTGGAATAATAGTCCAACAACAAACACCACTTCCCCGGCTCGAGCAGGAAACTCGTTGGCCCCTCATATCCGGTCAGCCGCGTCAGTGAAAACCCCGGCACCTCCTGCCACGACCCCATCAACTTCTCCGCCGTTTCCATCGAGATGGTCTTGAATTTATCATCCTTCGAGAACCGGTAATACCTGCCGCCGTCGCGAATGATGGTTGTATCAATGATGTGGTTTGGTCTCTCGATATAGACAAACGGCTTGCCGAATGTCTTGAAATCTCGCGTACGGCAGGCCCAAATGCGATGCTTGGCAAACTGATCCTGCGCTGTCGTCGAAGCCCAAAACACCAGATAATCCTGTGTCTCGTCGTCATACACCGCCTCCGGTGCCCACGCGCAACCGGCATTGTCAGGAGCCACTTGCGCCAATCGCGGTTCCGACCAGTTCACCAGGTCCGCCGATTCCCACACGACGATGGATTTGCTACCGGCGCGAACAGCGCGTTTCCAATCCCGGTTGAAATAAATGGATAAATCCGTCGCAATCAGAAAAAACTTTCTCCCATCACCCGAGCGCAACAGATACGGATCGCGCACCCCCTTCTCGCCCAGCCTGCTGATTAATATCGGCTTCCCCCCGTTGAGTGCCTCCCAACGGCGGCCATCCCGGCTCAGACAGAAATAAATCTGTTCCGTCATTGGCGAGGACTCACCCTTGAACGTCACAAATAAAAAACCACCTTCCTTCGCAGGGGTGACCTCATCAAACGAAACACTCACGGGTGTCGGGTTGATTTTCTTACCGGGCTGATTGACCTGAGCCGTTACCGGAACTTTTGGTGCGGAATCTGGCTGAACGCGACCATCGTCGGAAAATTGGATGGGTAGGATACCAGGGCGCTCGCGCCACGGAGCTGTCCCATCGCTACCGAAGTAGCTCGACCACCACTGGCCACGATCGTCCTTGAAAAACATATTGTGGCCACCGTGCGGGATGGCTTCGTATCGCGCGCTGTAGGGACCAAAGAGATTCGTCGAGGTGGCCACCATGCAGCTATACCGCCCCTCGAATACTTCGGCACAACTCAAGTAATATCGTCCATTGGACTTGAAGAGGAACATGCCTTCAAACCCGACGTGATCAAAAGAGTCCTTGCCAAAAATACCGGCACAAAGACCGGAATGATGTTTCGGATTCGGATCGGAGACGGTCGTTTTCAACCAGCGATACGGTTCAGCGAGGCCACTCATGTCCGGCTTCATCTTTGCGATCTTGCCGGAATGCCAGAGAAAATACACCGACCCGTCGTCATCTTGAAACAATGAGGCATCAATCTCGTCGCCGAGCCGCTCATTCGGTTGCACGTCTTCATACGGCCCTTCTGCTTTGCCAGTCGTACTCTTGAGCAAGCCACAACCGGAAGTCTTGGCGGTGCCGTCCCAACCGGGCAGCGAATACGTTAACCAGAACGTTCCTTTCAAGTAATGAATTTCCGGTGCCCACAGCGGTTTTCTCTTTTCGAGATAGGGCCTGTGCCACGGACTGTCTCCGTATTTCCAGACCAAACCGAGCGACTCCCAGTGCACGAGGTCGGGTGACTTCCAGACCTGGATGCCTTCGTTGTATTTCCAAAACGGCTCCCGCGTGCCGGTCAGATACCAGGTGCCATCCGGACCTTGGCAAATGGACGTATCGCGCAGCGGGGTATCCATCAACCGCCGCAGGCCGGGAAATTTCGCCTCGGCAGCATCTGCGACTCCGACGCCCACGACAAAAACAGTGACCAACCATTTCCAAAACTTCATTTTCTTTCAGATCCCTGCACGTACACAACTCGAACACACCGCCGGCGATGTTGCCGAAGTGAGCTTGAAACTTCACAGTAACTTGTGGCTTGCCGCCGGTGAGTGCTGACGGAATCGGCAATTCGATCGCGAAGAATTCGTTTGGCTTGTTCCGCTCTACCTTTTGCGCGGCGAGTGTTTCGAGTGTTTCTCCGTCCACAAGAATCTCGAACGACCGATTTCATCGTCGCGTTCCTTTCAAGCATCACCCTTTTACACGAATTACCGTCACCGAGTTACCGGGGAGGGTGTGGGTAAAGGACGGGCTGTTCACGTTGAGGGTCTGTGTCTTCGGAACAACCTTTGTCGGTTCTTCGAGGGTGTTTTCGTCCGTGGCCTTCTCCGAGGTCAGAACAATGACCTTGGCCGGGCCGCTGACTTTGTTCAGGCCGGCCAGATTGAACTCAACGGCTTGCGCTTCGGGGGCGGCATTGACCACTTTGAGGATGATCTCCCCGGTCTTGTCGTCACGGCTGGCACTGGCATAGAGGGATTTGATGCCGGGCGTCTTCGCATCGTGGATAAGCTTGCCGTCAAGGTAACACTTGATACTGCTGCCTTTGAGTTCAACCCGAATATCGTACCAGCGGCCGGTCTCAATGTGCCCTTCAACCGGCTGACTTTCGATGCCGCCTATTTCAAGGGCGTGACGTGTGTTACCCCACCCTCCGATGTTCCACCAGGATTTTTCGCCGTCGCGTTGGGTTCGGAAGAGGATGAGGAACCCTTCGGCGCCACTGAGTTTACGGGCTTTGAGGCTGAGGGTGTAATCGGTCCACTTCTTGTCGCCAAAGATGGCACGAACGTTTTCGGCATTGCTGGTTTGGGTGAGAACTCCGTCGTTCGCTTTCCAATCGCCATCGCCGAGCAATTTCCAGCCCTTGGTACTGTTGAGGTCGGGTGCGGCGAGTGTTTCGCCGTTGCAGGTGACCTTGATGTCCTTGAATTCGGCCCGCGTGCGCCATGTGCCGACACCGATGGCCCCGCCTTTGGGTGCGGCATCGGTCAGAGGCGCGTCCACAGTAATGGGCAGGACGACGTCGCCACGGTTCTGGCTGAACATCTGCTGAACGTAATAGGATGGGATGCCGAAGACGCGGTAGCTGTCGTAATTGATCAGGTTGATGGGCCAGCGTTTGTGGTTGGCGTTGCAAAACAGTGGCGCGTAGCTAGCCATGATGACGACATCGGAGTTGCGTTCCATGCCGGTCATGAAGGCGGCCTCACCGATGGCGCCGCGCAGGTTGCCGAGACCGGCGTCGCGTGTGACGGCGTATTCGCCAACGTAGATTTTGGGGCCGTTGCGGTCGTACTTGTCGTACATGTCAGCACGTTGCATGAAGAATTCGGGAGTGCTGTAATAATGTTCATCCACAATTTCGGGCATTGGGTCTTTCGGATAGCCGCCGGCCCAGTGGTTGGCGATGAGTTTGATTTGTGGGTAACGCGCTTTGATGGCCTTGTAAAATAGTGGCCAACGCTCATGATAGGCTTTGCCGCCGTTCTCGTTGCCGATCTCAATATATTTCAGGTTGAACGGCGCGGGATGACCGGCTTTGGCGCGCAGCGCACCCCACGGACTGTCCACGGGGCCGTTGGCGTATTCGATGGCATCGAGCGCATCTTGGACAAACTCATCCATCCGTTCCATCGGCACATTCTCTTTGTGCGACATGCCGCAGTTGATGACGAAGAGAGGTTCACAACCGAGGTCTTCACACATAACCAGATATTCGTGGTAGCCGACGCCGTGAGTGGCTTCGTAGCCCCAAATATTGTGTTGCGTGCGACGCTCCGAAGGGTCACCGATGGTCTGTTTCCAACGATAGGCTTCCTTCATTGTGTCGCCTTCGACCCAGCAACCACCGGGAAAACGGTTGAAGGAGGGATTGAGTCCAACGAGCATTTCCATCAGATCGGGACGCAACCCATGGCCTTTCCAGGTCTTGGTAGGCATAAGCGAAACCATGTCCAACCAGAAAGTACCCGGTCGGTCGGTGCTGATAACCAAACGCGCTTTTGGATCGGTGTCTGTTGCCGTGAGGATCGCGCCGAACTTGCGCCAGTCGGTCGTGAGCTGGTTGAAGGTTTCCCGGGCATAGACAAGACCATCGCTGCTCTCCAGGCTCACGGTGAGCGGCCCGGTGAAATGGCTGTCGCCTCGGGCGTCAAACGAAAGTTGATAGCTGTCTCCCTTCACAATTCCCATGCCGTAAAAACCGCCATTGGCCACTCCCACACGCCCGTTGCCCGTCTCGGCAATGACCACCTTGAGCGAACGGGGATTTTTCGGGCTGAGCGGTTTTTCCCGATCAATGCTCAATTCCACTTTGGCCAGGCCGCTGCTGACCGTCGTCCAGTGAATCGGTGTGTCCGCGTCCTCAAAATTGCGATTCCGGACCTGCTCCGGGTAGATGCCGCCATCAGTGGAAAGGTTGATGTCCTCGAAGAAAATGCCCCATAACATCGGGGAAATCTTGTGCCCTGGCTGATCCACCTGCACGGTAACACTGGCGGGTTTGGCGGAAACCAACGCGCTCAGGCTGAGCGCAACAACGAGGCAAATGAGCGTTTTCATGTTTTAACTTTCCCAAAACCGGGTTGACGGTGTAAACATTGACTTTGCTTGACCGTCAAATACGCATGAAAACCTGTACCATGGCCGATGTCGCCAAACAGGCCGGCGTCTCCAAAAACGCCGTCTCGCTCGCGTTGCGCCATGACCCTCGCATTCCGTCCGTCACCCGTGAACGCATCCTGCGTGTCTGCCGCCAGATGGGCTATCGTCCCAATCCGACTGTCGGCGAACTGATGGCCCGTCTTCGCAAGGGGCGCCACCCCGCCGCGCGCGCGCCATTGGCCCTGATCAACGCCAACCGCGACCCGCAGGCATTTGTCCATCACCCCACCATCCCCACCTATGTGGCAGGCTGTCGCCGCCGTGCCGAGTCGCTGGGGTATTTTCTCGACGATTTCTGGTTGCACGATCCCCGGATGGATGGCAACGCGATGTGCCGCGTGTTTCACGCCCGCAACATCCGCGGCGTGGTGATCGTCGGCCTGATGGACGAAAACCGGTTGCCATCTACTTTTCTTCCCGTGATCGAACGTTATCCCTGCGTCGTCACCGGCGTCAGTACCCGCGATCCCGCCTTGTCTTATGCCTGCGTGGATCATCATCGTCTGACGCTGGAAGCGATGGAGCAGGTTCGCGCTCTCGGTTATCGGCGGCCGGGGCTGGTGTTGGACCGCGTGATTGATGCACTGGTGAGCGGACGATTCACCGCGGGATACCTGGTGGGGCAACGCCATTTGCCGTCGCGCGACCGTCTGCCGCCGTTTTACGATGTTGCCGAGGCGCGCCGTCGTCCCGCTTTGTTTTATGAATGGAAACAGCGATATCGGCCCGATGTGATTTTTACCCTCTACAACGTCGTGCAAGACTGGGTGGAAGCCGAGGGGCTGCGTGTTCCAGATGACCTCGGCCTCGTTCAATTGGAAGTGCGCGCTTCCCAGCCCGAATGGGCCGGCATGAACCAACACAACGACCTCGTTGGCGAGGCGGCGGTGGACATGTTGGTGGGGATGATTCATCGCGGCGAAAAAGGCGCGCCGGAATTTCCGCGTGCCACGCTTATCGGCGCCACCTGGCGAGACGGCACCACCGTCCGTCTCCAGCAATGCCGTTCCGGTCGCGCGGTCATTTGAGCTTCTTTTCCAGCAGGAATTTCCAACTCCAGGTGCCATCCCAAATGCGTTTGATTTTTTTGTCTTCGCCCTTGGTCTCTTTGAGATTTTTGCACCGGTAGGCAGCGCGAAGTTGGTCGTCGGTGATCTGGATGACGAAGAACCCGATGTCGGTGTGGCCGTCGTTGATGCAATCCCATTTCTTCGTCTCACCTTCCGGCGCCCATTGTCGGAGGCCGGTGCCGGTATGGCCGTAGATATAAAGAATGACGTTGTAATCCTTGGCAGCGTCGTAGGCCGCTTTCCAGTCTTCCTTGATCCACCAGTCGGTATCAAATCCGCAATGACTCAGGAGTACGACGGGCCGCCCGCTCGTGCCCACTTTCTCCGCAAGGTCTCGCTTGAGGAAACTCAACGAGCCTTGCGGGTCATGCCAGACGGGTGAGTACTTGACGTTGGGGTTTTGTTTGTCGGCGGGATAGAGATTGAGTTGAACGAAGTGGACGTCATCCCAATCCCACGAATAATGCAGGCCGTTGTCAGAGAGGTGAGAGATCAGCCCCTTTTGTTTGCGAATCAGATTCCGCTTCTTAAGCTGGGCTTGGGAACTAAACCCGCTTTTCTCCTTACCCTCCGGCGGGCCGTCATGGTTCCCCCACCCTTCAAACGCCGGGTACTTCAGCAAACCGTCGGTACCGTCAAGACCAAAGTCAGCAACAAAAAGTTGATATTGAGTGGCGCTGGTTTTCAAGTCGCCGTCGTCAATCAGGTCGCCCAATACCACCACGCCACGCGGCGGAGCAATCAAACCGCCGCCGAGTTTGTCGGGCCACGTCACAGTGCTGATGCGATTCATCTCTTCGATGGAGGCGCGATTGAGATCGTTATGGTGACCGAGTTTGTGTTCTGGCTCGCGGTAATGGCAGTCGGAAGTCGAGATGAAAGTGACGTTGCGAGCCGTAACGCTTCCCACCATCACCAACAACCACAGTAACAAAATCAGGCGTTTTTTCATTGTATCTCCTTCAACACAAACGGCTCGAACAATCCGTAGCCGACCGTGTTGTATTCAGCGCCGTGCGGCGGAGTTTTCGGCGCAACCTGAAACATGCGAGGCCAGGCACTACCCAACGGCGCTTTGCCGTGGTGTGGGCCGAGCGTGTTCCTCAACGTGCCAATCACCGTCACCTCAACAGTATTCGCGCCCCGCTTGATGAACTCGGTCACGTCGCACTCCCACGGCGGGGCCGTGATGAAGCCGGCGCGCTTGCCGTTGACAACCACCTTCGCCACGCTGCCATACCACGACGGCAATGCGACCACAAATCGTCTACCGCGATTCGGCACGTTGACGGTGCTTCGATACGACACGCCGGCGCTGTAGAACGGGTGGCCTTGCTGGTTCCAGCGCCCCAACTTCAACGGCTGGTCGGGTGCGATGACAAAACCTTTTTCTGACGGGCGCAACGAGAAGTCGCCGAGCACGTAGGCGGGTTCCAGTTCGTGGAAAACTGTAAACGGCGCGGCTTTGATTGTGACGATGTTCTCGCCGACCTGCGCCACTTTGCCCAGCGGGATGCGCCCAAAGGATTTGTCCAACCACCAGTCGCCCGGCGTGGCGCGGATCGGCTGGCCGTTACAGGTGATGCTGTAGAGGTCGGGCCGCTCGATGACGATGGCGAGATTGGCAGGAACACGTTCGGCGATGGTGAATTTGTAGCTGGCTTCAAAGCCAGGCGCGTCGGCCAGCTTCCGCGAAATGATTTCGTCCTTGAACTGCACAGCGCTGTCCCACGGGTTGCGGTCGAAGCCGTTCTTTTTGAAGGCGAACTGATTCGCCTCGTAGAAATACACGTCCTTCTTTGTCTCGCCGCCGGCGGTGATGTCCACGTAGTCCAGCGTCAACATGTTCGGCTCGACGCGCCGCACCTCCACAGAGTCAGCGACCAGCGTAGTAACCGTCTCCGTGCGAGTTGGCGGAGGTCGAAGCGCTTTGCGGGACAAAAACAGCAGCAGGCTGCCCGACGGCGGCAGTTGGAAACTGGCGGAGGCGGGGCGCGTTTTGCCCGTGTAGAGGTCCCATTGCTCGATGCCGGGCAGGTCGGTTTCAATGACGCCGGTAGACGGGTGTTCAATGCTGGTGTTTACCAGGAATAGCAACTGACCGTCGTCAAGTTGCCGTCGCTGGTGAAAGAGAATCCCCTTGTCGTCGGATGCGCGTCGGATGGCGAAACCTTCCGAGCGAAGCGCCGACAAATCAAACTTCGCGCCGAGTGAGGAGACACGGTCGGTGGCGGTACCGTCCACGCGAACAATCGGTTCTCCGCAACGGAACAGCGTGCCGCGGAACTCACTTAGTAGCTTCAACGTCGTGCTTTCGAGGTTCTCCGTGCCGGGCGGAAAGATCACGGTGTGATAACTTCGTTGGCCAACGACCAGTTCGCCGTTTTTGACAGAGCCATGGCGGGCAATGATGTCTTCGTCTCCGAGGTCATACTCGACTTGTGCGGCTTCCAGCGTCATTAGGAAGTTGAAGAAGGCGTCGCCGAGTTCTTTCAATTTGGTTTTGTTGCCCTGATACATCCACGCCGTAGTCGTCGGCTCAAGGACGAGGATGCGATTGATCTGTTGGCCCTGCGAAAGCGCGCAGGACAACCGTGCCAGGTAGCCGGCGTTGACGTGATAGGCTTCCCACCACGGTTCATGGTAGCTGAATGATTGCGGGTGATCGCGTTTGCGGGCGCCGCGAATGGTGATGAAGGAGAGGTGCTCGTCGAAAAGGTTCACACCGAGCACGCCGAGCCAGTCGGCGATGCGTTTCATGTCCTCGAAACGCAAATCCCAGCCACCGGCGCCGTAAATTTCGCAGAGGGTGCGACGGCGGCCGAGTTGATTGGCGACGCTGGCCAGTTCGCGCACCATGCGGACGTTACCGAATTGGGCATTGCAGTCTTCGCGGTACTGGTTCATCAGGCAATCAATGCCGGGGATTTGTTGCCAGGCGGCCATGGCCATGTTGTCGGGGACGCTGATGCAAGTGGGCCATGCGTGATCCCAGTAATGGCCGGTGAAAGCGAGGTGGTGTTGGGCGCACCAGTCGTAGTAGGGTTTGGCCCAGCGTTCGATGAACAGGTCGTTGAGCAGCTTGAAATAGTCGTGTCGGACTTTCCGCCAGTCGCCGATTTCTTCTTTCAGTGATGGCAGGCTGGCAATGAGGTTGTAACCCCAGCGTTTCTGAAATTGCTCCGGCAGATCGTCGGTCCACGGCAATCCGCCCGCGGGTATCAGTTCTGGCTCGTCTGTGAACGAGCCGGGGATGCGTTGGCCGAACTCGCGGCCAACTTCGCGCCGATACGCTTCCAGAGTCACTTCGAGAAACTTTTCTGTCACGCCGGGATAGAGCAGGTCCACGTAACAACGGTCGCCGTGCCAGCCGCGATTCGGGGCGCGCAGGATGGTCGCCACAAGATAACGACCATCGTCGAGTCGCGTCACGGCGAGTGTGTTCGTCTGTGGTTCGGGCGGTTTGGTGACGACACGAAGGTCGAGGCCGCGTCCGCGCGATTCGGGCATTAGTTCCGGCACCCAACCCCCGGCGAAACCGGACGGGTAGGAGTTTTCGTCGTATATCCAGATGTTCATGTCGAGCCGTTCCGCTTCGCGCAGCGTGACCTTCCAAAGACGGAACCAATCCTTGCCGAGATATGGGGTCATCAGGCCGGGGCGCGGATGAACGAAGACCTGTTTGACCTGTTGGCTGGCGAGGTCGCGCAAAGAGTCGCGGATTTGTTGCTCAGTGAGCAGGTCGTTCCAGACCCAGAGCGGCGCGGTGGAATACTGGCGGGGAGGATTGGCGAAAAGTTCTTTTACAGTGCGCGCCTCGATGCCAACAGCAAGCGATGGCGCCATCAGCAGCAAAAAGAGGAACATTCTCATGTTACCGCGGCAGAGGCTTTTGGCTGGTCATGCCCCAAGTATCATCCAATTTTCGTTCGGCAACCGTTATTTCGTTGTCAGTGATGTGAACGACAAAAAAACCGTGAGTGGGTATTTCCTTTTTCTTGGGATCGCCGCGGTAATGAGGTGGATGATAGATGTTAATGCCTTCCCATTGGTAGATGAGCGGTTTATGGGCATGGCCGTGAAAGATGGCGATCACGTTGTAGGGCTTGATGGCGGCCAGGTAGTCTTTGCGCCATTCGTCAGGCCACCAGCGCAGGCTGTGTTCCTTGTCAAAGCCGAAATGGTGCATGAGGATAACGGGACGACCGCTGTTGGCGACGTTGCGTTTCAGGTCCTGGACCAGAAACTCAAAACTGTGTTCGGGGTCATAGACGCGGGCGGTGGTGCCCGGCGAGATACCGCAGTTGACGAAATGGATACCGTCCCAGTCCCAGGAATAGTGAAGTCCGTTTTCCGAGACGGCGGTGAGGCCGATGCGTCGTTTGTTCCGCTCACGGATACCGGCGCGCACCGGTGAGGTTGTGCCGCCGTCGTGGTTGCCGAATGTTTCGTAGAGGGGCCAGTGAAGCCGTCCGTCTTTGCCGGTCAGGCCGTAATCGCGAAGGAAAAGTTCCCACTGTTCCGGTTTGGCTTTGTTGGTGATGTCGCCGATGTGGAGGACGCCGCGCGGGTTGCTGACCGTGCCGCTGAGTGGCGCGGGATAAGGCGTGCCGGGCAATTGGTTCATCTTGTCCACGAGCGAGGCCAGCATGACATCGCCGTTGGTGCTGGTCCCGTAATGCGTGTCAGAGACGACAAAGAAGGTCAGGTCGCGCGCTGCCCACGCGGTCATCACGGACAGCAGGAGGCAAAGTAACAGCAAGAAAATCGGCTTGGAACGCATGACTGCACTCAATATGGTTGATCTTGCCTATACTCGCAACTTTCCTGTCCGTCCATGTCTGAAAGGCAATTTCGCATACGCGTCGTGCTTTTTAGGAGCGCAGTCCCCGTTTCGCTCGGAAATGAGACGGACGCAGTCCTGTCCACCGCTGAAATGCGTTGGAAAAGGCAAAGGGATTGTCGTAGCCGACGTGGGCGGCCACGACCTGAAGTTTATCGTCGCTACTCGCCAACAACTCGGCGGCCCGTTGCATCCGCAGATGAGTCAGTTGTTGCATGGGCGAGCGTCCGAACATCTCCAGGCTCCTTTGCCGCAGTTGTTCGCGGCTGCAATGCGCCGCGGCGGCCAGCGAGGAGAGGGTCCACGGTTTTGCCAGTGTTTTCGCCACCTGTTCCCAGGCAAGCATGAAGGAATCGTCGCGCGGCAGTGGATTGGCAAATCGCACGACATTCCCATGAATCAGTTCCACGCTGTGATGTTGCAGAGCCGGTGAAGCCGCGCCGCGGCATTCCGCCAGCAAGCCGGCAATCGCATGTTGCAGTGGCGCGACGTCAAATCGCCCCAAAAGTGGCGAGGTAGCGCCGGCAATGGGCCATTGATGGCGCGGTTGTTGGTAACAAACCCACACAAACACCCATGGTTCCTGCCCCACCTGTTCAAACGACTCCAGGATATACGGAGGCAGCAAACATCCCGTACCGGGACGGCAGGGTTGCCAGCGACCGTTGACCAGCACCCGTCCCTGGCCGGAAAGCGTGGCAAAAAAATAACTGACCTTCTGGCAAGTCCGCACAATCCGATATCCAGGGGTTGCGTACATCTGTCCCGTATGCAGAATCTGTCGCTCGGCCAGCACCGCGCAAACGGGCATCTCGCGCAACCAGGCCGTCGAGTTCTCGCTGGCCACTCGCACTCCCTCAAGCCGTGTCCCTTTCGGGTGGCAGGTGACATCGCGAGCAAGCGCTGGAAACTTCAACATGCTTATCGCTCTCCGAGCCAGCCAACGGGCAATTGATCCGTGACGTCCATCTCGCCACGCATCAGTTTCGCGCCCCACCCGGCCAAACGCAGGTAGGCGTCGCTGGGTAATCCTTCCAGCCCCACAAACCCGTCGGGTGGCTGCGACACGCATTTGAAAATCGCTGTCCCTTCGTCCACCTCATCGAACATCGCCACGTAGGCCATCGTCGCTCCGGCGCGTCTGGCAGCGACAAACTGCGACCAAAAAAACTCCCCTTTGCGTCGTGGAATCTGATTGAGCGGGCCACCTTTCATGTTGTGCCAACTGAAGCCGGGAAAGACGACCGGCAGATAGTCGAGCCGGTTTTGACGGCACCAGGCGATGTCGGCAGGAAGCGTTTGTTGGGCATGACGACGAACATCGGAATAGCGTCCGACGGTCCACGGACTAACCACATCGGCAAGTCGGATAATCTCGTGAAGGGCGGGGTCGTTGACCGCGTCATGTTTCAGTTCGCGCCAGTAGGTTGGCACACCGACCAGGACAGCGCAGCCATCGCGTTTGAGCGCTTCCACGAGTTGACGGCACTCGGCCAGCGTGTATGCGCGGTTGTCGTTGAAGCCGATCCCCCAAACGGCCACGAGCGGTTTACCGCGGTGGCGAAGGTAGGCGATGTCGTTGGTAACGTTCAGTCCGCGCCAGTCGTCGAGCACCTCACCCACCCGCCCGGCCCGCAGGCCACTGAGGTCATACATGACGGCATAACAACGGCCCGATTCGCGGGCACCTTCACGGCAGTGGCCGAGCACGGTGTTTTTGTGCCGAAGAGAGCGCGGGTCACGAAGGCCAACCGCAAACCGCTGAACGAATACGCCGTCAATCCCGTAATCGCGCATCCAACGGAAATGACGCAACACGGTCTCGCGTTTGAAAGAGCTGAACAACTCCACCACTCGACCATCGGGATAACGCAATCCCGTGGCAAACCGCTCGGCAGGCGTCAATTCCGATACGTCCGGCAGCAAGTCCACCTTGATGTTGGCAGCGGTGGGCAAGCCCCGACCCTTTGTCCAGTGCGTCCAACCGCGCTCGGCGCCGTCGCCTTCCGCATTGAACCACCCCTGATACCCGCACAAGACCTTGCCGTCGAGCGTCGAACAATCCACGGCGAGCGCGGACGCGCCCGCCCACAGCAGCAGACATGGCCAAAGCAACTTCATGGTTTCCCATCAGGAATACTCTCCAGTTCGCGCTTGTGCAAGCCTGCGGATTGCACGATATATGACCGGCTCATGAGACGGTTACTTTTGTTCGGCTTGTTGCTGGCCGCAGCGGCACAGGGAGGTGATTCGCCGGAGTTTTGCGGGTCGCACTCCAAGAACATGATCTCCAGCGAACGAGACCTGCCCGACAATTTTTCACCGGGCGAAAAGGACAATGCCCGAGGCGAAGTCATCGTCGCCACCGCCCGCAACGTGGCTTGGGCCACAAAAATCAATATGGTTATGTATCCCTCCCCCTCCGTGGCGGAAGGCAACGTGTACGTCGGCGGCGGCAAACCGGGCCTGGGCACGTTCACCTGCCTTGATGCCCGCACCGGCAAATTGCGCTGGCAATACACGGAGCCGTATCGCCCGTTCCCCGCCGAAATCCAAAAAGGCTGGAAATTTATGCTCGGACGCATCACCCGCAACCTCGGCATCGTCTCCACCGCCGCCGTGGAAAACGATCGGGTTTACTTCGTCAATCATCGCTGTGAAGTCCTCTGCCTCGACGCCCACAGTGGCCGGCGCCTCTGGAGTTTCGACCTCTGGGAGTACGGCATCCGCCCATCGGATGCCTGCAACGGCTCGCCGCTGGTTGAGGGCGACCGACTCTACGTCGCCACCTCCAACGGCACCGACCGCGATGCCCAGGTTGCCGAATACGACGACCGTCCAACGCCCGCGCCGGACGCGCCCAACCTCATCGCCCTCGATAAACACAGCGGCCGCCTCATCGCCACCGACGACGCCCGTCAGATCGGCCCAAACCTCCTGCACGGCCAATGGTCCACTCCCTCGCTGGGCGTCGTGGGTGGACGCAAACTCCTCTTTTTCGGTGGCGGCGACGGTTTTTGTTACGCCTTTGACGCCGAGACGCTGAAAACCGTCTGGCGATTTGATTGCAATCCGCCCGAATACCACGTGAAAAGCGACCTGAACTGGGCGGCCCTGTACTCGCTTGGCGACAAACGCCTCAAAAAATCGCTCAACAAGAAAAATGAAAGCAGCTTCGTCGGCCTCAGCGAAATCATCGCCTGTCCCGTTCTCCATAATGACCGCATCTACGTCCCCATCGGACGCGATCCCGAACACGGACGCGGACGCGGCGCCCTCTGGTGCCTCGATGCCGCCACCGGCAGGAAAATTTGGGGCTATCAAGACATTGATCGCACCCTCTCGACAGTCTCGATTGCCGACGGCCTGCTCTACGTTGCCGACATTGCGGGCCGAATCCACTGTCTCGACGCCGACACCGGGCATCTACACTGGGTCCACGAAACCGGTGAAACCCTCTGGGCCTCGACCCTGTTGGCTGACGGCAAAATCTATCTGCCAACGACCAAACACCTCTGGATTCTCGCCGCCGGCAAGGAAAAGAAAGTACTCAACACCGTTCGGTTGGGCGCACCGGTGTATTCCTCGGTCGTGGCTGCCGATGGCGCGCTCTACTTCTCCACCTTCAACGGATGGCTCTACTGCCTCCGCCACCAGCCATGAAAACCACCGCCATTCGGATTGTCCAGAAACTGCGTGAGGCCGGGCACATCGCTTATTTCGCGGGCGGTTGCGTACGCGACATGGTGCGCGGCGTCGAGCCGCACGACTTCGATATTGCCACCACCGCCACGCCCGAAGAGGTTCAAAAAATGTTCCCCAAAACCGTGCCCGTCGGAGCCGCCTTTGGCGTGGTACTGGTTTTGGAGGACGGATACTCGTTCGAAGTGGCAACCTTCCGATGCGACGAGGCGTACGTGGACGGGCGACGCCCGACCGCCGTCCGATACGGCACTCCCGAAGAGGACGCCCAGCGACGCGATTTCACCGTCAACGGGATGTTTTATGATCCATTGGCCGAGGAGATCATTGACTTTGTCGGCGGACAGGCTGACATCCAACGGCGAATCATCCGCACCATCGGCGCCCCCCATCAGCGATTGACCGAGGACAAACTGCGAATGCTGCGCTGCATCCGATTCGCCACAACGCTCGGCTACGAGATCGAGCCGCACACCTTCGACGCCATCAAGGAAATGGCTCCCCAAATCCACGTCGTCAGCGCCGAGCGTATCCGCGAGGAACTCACCAAAATCTTCACCCGAACCAATCCGGGACGCGGCCTTGTGTTGCTGGACGAGAGCGGCCTGTTGCGCGAACTGCTGCCCGAAGTGGCGGCTATGAAGGGCGTGGCACAACCACCCGAATTCCACCCGGAAGGCGATGTCTTCACCCACGTCAAACAGATGCTCGACGCAATGCCCCCGGAGCCGAGCGTGACGCTGGCATTTGCGGTGTTGCTGCACGACGTTGGCAAACCGCCCACCTTCCGCATCGCGGACCGCATCCGCTTTGACGAACATGACGTGATTGGCGCTCAGATGACGGAGAACATCCTGCGCCGTCTGCGGTTCTCCAACGAGGAAATCGAGCAAATCGTGGCCTGCGTGGCCGGCCACATGCGCCTGCGCCACGTCCAACAAATGCGTCCCGCCAAACTGAAACGACTCCTTGCCCGCAAAACGTTCCCCGTCGAACTGGAACTGCACCGCCTGGATTGCATCGCCAGCCACGGCAACCTCGACAACGTCGCTTTCCTCCGCCAGAAAGCAGCGGAATTGCCCCCGGAAACGGTCAGACCGAAACCGCTAGTGACAGGACATGACCTGCTGGCGATAGGATTTACGCCGGGTCCACTGGTGGGGGCGGTTCTTCGTGAGATCGAGGAGTTGCAACTGGAAGAACGCCTTCCCTCGCGGGAGGCCGCGCTGGCATATGCCCGCCAGCGTCTGGCAGGCGAGGCGCCCGCAACTGGCTCTGTACCATCAGGTAGCGACTGACATTCTCGTGGGCCAATAACCCCACCAAACGCCCCTCTTCTTCGACCGGCAAACTCGAATACCCCTCCGTCATCATCATCTCATACACCCGATCCAGTTTCGTGTGCGGCGGCACCGCGGGCAACTGCGTATTCATCACCTCGGAGACCGATGTCTCTGCCCCTCTGTGATTGGCCGCATCCAACATGGCTTGTCGGGTCACAATGCCAAGATATTGCGCCCCGTCCATGACCGGAAAATCATCCTGCCCGGTATGATAAACCATCTCCAAGCCGCGCATGACCGTAGCCGACGGCGCCAACACCACAAAATCGCGCGCCATCACTTCCTCGACCTCCAGATCGCGCAATAACGCCCGCGTTCGCACCATTCGTTCCTCCCCTTCCGCGCTGAGGAAAATGAACACCCCAATCACCGCCAACAACCACAACGGACGATATGTCAACCCCACCAACACAAACAAAATCGCCAGGACCTGTCCCATCACCGCCGCCACCACGGTGGCCCGTTGGAAACTCATCACCAACGACAACATCCCACGCACCAGCCGCCCCCCGTCCATCGGAAACGCCGGAATGAAATTGAACACAAACAACGTCAGATTGGCCGCCACTAACGTCTGGAGGAAACTGGGAAGATTGTACGGAATCGAAAGAAAAAACAACTGACGCGGCACACCCGTAAACGGCAACAATAACACGACTATGAGCAGATTGACCATCGGCCCGGCCAGCGTAATGACGATCTCCTGCCACGGTTTCTCTGGAAACCCTTTCAACGCCGCCACACCGCCAATCGGCAACAACGTGATGCTCTTGACCTGCATGCCGAGCCGCTGGGCGACCAGGCTGTGACCGAGCTCATGGAGCATAATGCAGGCAAGAATCGCCACCACCAACGCCAAAGACCAGACCGCACCGCGCGCCCCCAGGTCCGCGAACCCCGTGTACGCAATCAAAGCCAGCAACAACAGCAGCGTGATGTGCAGATAGAGGCCAATACCCGATACCCGCCCGATTTTCAGTGACCACCGCATCGGTTCTACGCCTAACACACCCACCGCAACGTTGCAAGAACCCCTCGCCGCCGCTATGCTGGGCGCCATGGAAAAGATTCTCGTAGTGGATGACGATGCGGACATCCGTCGTGCGTTTCGCCGTAATCTGGAAAGCGACACCCTCAAGGTGGTTGAGGCGGCCAGCGGTGACGACGCCATTCGTCAGGTCGCCCTGGAACGCCCCGACCTGATCATGATGGACATCCGCATGGGCGCCACCAACGGCCTCGATACGCTCCGCAAACTGCGCGAGCTGGACCCAAAACTCATGATTATCATGATGACCGCCTACGGCACCACTCAGACCGCCATCGAGGCCATGAAATACGGCGCCTACGATTACGTTCTCAAACCCCTGGACGTACCCCGACTCAAAGCCCTCATCGCCGGCGCTCTGAAAGCCGCCCGCGACATGCGCCAAGTCGTCAGCTATCAACCCTTGCTGTCAAAAGAAGACTACGCCGAGAGTATTGTGGGCAAAAGCGAACCGATGCAACGCGTCTTCAAACTCATCGGCCAGGTCGCCCGCTCCGACGCCACCGTCCTCATCACCGGCGAAAGCGGCACCGGCAAGGAACTCGTCGCCCGCGCCATCTACCATCACAGCCAACGCGCCCACCAGCCGTTTCTCGCCATCAATTGCGCCGCCATCCCGGAAAACCTCCTTGAAAGCGAACTGTTCGGCCATGAGCGCGGCGCGTTCACCGGCGCCCACGAACGACGCATCGGCAAATTTGAGCAGTGCGACGGCGGCACCATTTTCCTCGACGAAATCGGCGACATGCCACTGGCCACCCAGGCCAAGGTACTGCGCGTCCTACAAAACGGCGAATTCCAGCGCGTTGGCGGCAATCAGACCCTCAAAGTGGATGTCCGCGTCATCGCCGCCACCAACCGCGACCCCGAACGACACGTCGCCCAACAAAAGTTCCGCGAGGACCTCTACTACCGTCTCAACGTCGTCCGCATCCACCTCCCCCCACTTCGCGAACGGCGCGAAGACATTCCGTTGCTTGTGGACTATTTCCTGCGCAAAACTCATATCAAACGCGTCAGCCCGACCGTCATTCAGATTCTCCAGCAATATGATTGGCCCGGCAATGTCCGCGAACTGGAAAATGTCATCGAACGCGCCACGGTTGTGGCACGCGGTGACACATTGTTGCCCGAAAACCTGCCTTCCGATGTGCGTGAACCGAAACGCGTCGCCCCGACGACGGAAGACACTGGCTCCGCCGTAAACGCCGCAGCGACGGCATTGTTCTCTCTGGCGAAGAAAGACCCCACATTGAAGCTCATGACGCTCATGGAACGGGAAATGATCACCCGCGCCCTGGCAGCCACTGGGGGTAATCAAGTTCAGGCAGCAAAACTGTTGGGGATCACGCGGGCAACACTGCGAAAACGGATTGCCAAGTTCGGTATCGAGCGGCGGGTTGAAATCTCCTGACCTCAGTCAGAAATCCACCCACTACCGGTCCACCGATAGGATTGCCACGAGGCTACATTGTAACTGGCAGCCGGTCCGCTTGTGCGTAAGGATTCATCGTAGTGAAACTGAACCTGCCCGTTGAGCGTGATGTTTTTTGCCACAATTGCGCCACTCATATCGCCGCGAGCGCCTCCCCCGGTTAAAGCCATGTTTGCCTGTGGGGCATAAATGGTTCCAACCCATTGGCCATTGCCATTGACACTCCATGAGGTAGAAGTGCTCAACCCGAAAAACTGGCACTTTACCGGCTGGCTGGAGTTATTGATAACACCGTTTCCGGTCAGAGTAACGCTCCCCCCACAGTACACTTCCACACTGGCGCCAGGCTCGATGACGAGCAAAGATTGTGCTGACATGCTGAAGTCACCCGACACATACAAACGGACTAGTCCGCCTGTGATCGTAATAACCTCTTTAGCGGAGCAAGATACACGCTCCGCCCGGTAGTCGCCCGCTGTGAGCGTTCGAGTTGTATTAAGCGTACCGAGCGAAGTCCAACTGGTTGCGCCTGCCGGCAATTGCACATCGGGAATATCCACTTGGAAGTCGTTGCGAATCCAGCCCTTAGCAATGGCCTCGGCCACCGTGGTAGCGCGTTCCGATGAGTTAAACGTAGGGCCAACACTTCCTTGTGCACCCATGGTGATTGTGCCATTCGGCCCAGTGGCAGCCAGCCCATAGATATCGGCATTACCGATGGCCACGCTATTGGTTACGGTGTCATTGGATGCAACATCACCGTTGGGAAAACGCTTGCTCGGATCATAGAGCGCGCCTGTGGACTTGGCCGGGTCGGTAGAATCATAACTGTCCGTATAAACATTGTTGCCGTTCATGTCCACTTTCTGCTTGGCCACCAAGGCGGCAGGGAACCGTCCACTGGCAACAAGTCGGCTTTGAACAGCCCGATAGATGAACGGGCCGCGCGGCGTGGTCGGACTTCCTCCATAGGCAAAAATATAAGGGTTGGCCGTGCCAACGTTGTTGACGGACACATACATGGAACCGATATTTTCACCGTAGTTATTGGTGAAACTAGTGGTGTAGTACCAGTAGGTGCCACCTCCTGCATTGTACCAACCACGGCTCGAAGAGAACCCTCCCAAACCGGTGATATAGTAATTGTTGAATTCGGCCACAGCCCGATCCACCCCCCCCTCGGCTATATGGAGCGCCTGTGTCCATCGGTGAGAACGAAGGTTAAAGGTGTATTCGTTACTGATGAAACTCAGGAATCCCCCCACCAGGATTGCCATGATACCAGCACAAATGGCTGCTGTGATCAGAAGTGAGCCATCCTGATTTTTTTGGAGCTGAGCAAAAAAGGATTTCATAAGGCACCTCATGGTTTGTTCCGCATATTGAGGCGGGCGGAAAGATAATCTTCCGTTTGCGCCTGTGACCCAGTGTATTTCCGCAGAAAAAGCTCGACCTGAACTCCTTTGGCGTTCGCAGCCACCGTGGTGTTGCTACCGATACGGTCGTAAAGATAAAACCGGAGCAAATAAACATGTGTGGCCAACAGTTTTGTAACCCCGGTAGCAGAGTCCGTCCGCAACAGCTTACCGCCACTAAAGGAATAGGTAACGGTTTTGGTGGTAGTCGGAATGCCAGATGAGGAAAAAGCAGTGGGAATAGCTACAGCAAGCGGCCCGTTTGTCCCACCGTAGGTGGTGATTTGTGAAACCCCGCGCATATCAGCGGAGAAACGGTCAATCGCATAACGTCCCTCGGAATGGATCTCCCAATAGTTGGAGAGCGCATTGAAACCTCGTGTGATCATAATATACGAAGTCAGAACGCCTGCCAGGATGATGCCCGCTAACGCGGTGGTAATCAACGCCTCAACCATCGTAAATCCAAGCGCCTCTCTACCAGTTCGAATTCCTGATTGCGCGAGAGAGAGTTTCATGGTCACAAAACTGTCAAAAAATGTATTTATTGAGACCGTTCTGACAAACAACGCTTGTGAGTCGGTTGGTGACAACCCGGCGAGAAGCATTTGTCCATGTCACAGTCACGGTGACACAAGCCGCAATGTTAGTGGGGTATGGCGGATACGGCGCGACGGTAATGGTGCCTCGACAGGCAAGCCCCGGAAGACTGGCGTCGGAAAAGGTAGAGTTATTCAATGCCATCAGGCTTTCCCAGCGGGTAATAAGACGGATGTTTTCCATCTTCTCCTGAAGCACCTGCGAAGAACGCGCCCAGCGTCGCATGTCGCCAATATAGCGGAATCCCTGGGCCGACAATGCCAGCATGGTCGCCAGAGCAAACAACAAGATCAAACTGGCAATCGAGGTTTCAAGCAAAGTGAAGCCGCTCTCAAAAGTTGTTTTTGTCCTCTGACTCATCATCGTAACAGCATCAAAATCTTTTCCATATAGCAATTGATGTGCCTCCCATGCCAATTCCCTTCCGCCTAACATAAATATTAGCAACACTGAGAATACAAGCCAAACCAAAAAACTAAAAACAGCGAGGGACGCCGATTGGCATCCCTCGCTACGGCCCCGTTGCCGGGGAACAATTCCATCAGTGAGAATGGTTATTTTGGGCCAAAGTTCTGCTGCGGAGCCTTCTTCGGAGCCGGTTTTTCCGCGGGGACCTCCGCCTTTTTCCATTCTTTCGTCAGGTCTCGCGGTTTGGCGTTGTCTTTGGGCATCCATTTGTCGTTGGTATAAACCTCCTCCTCTGGCAAGCCGTTGATATGTTTTTCAAACCCGGTTGCCTCTGCCGCATCCGGGCTGATAACAGTCGGCGTGAGGAAGAGTAACAAATTCCGCTTGACCTTCGCGAGGCTCTTACTGCGGAAGAGCGGCCCAAACAAAGGAAGATCCCCCATGAGGGGCACTTTGGTGTAATTGTCCACAGCATCCTCGCGGATCAAACCGCCCATGGCCAAGGTGTTGCCGCTCTTGATGAGGACGGTCGTGGTAATCTGACGGGTCTCAACAATCGGAATATCTACCCCTTCGGTGAGAGTCGAGGTCTTGAAAGATTTCGATTGTGTGGAACTGCTCACTTCGGGAGTAACTTCCAAGGTAATGTAATTATCCTTGTTGATGCGGGGGGTGACATTCAGCGTAATGCCAATGTCTTTATATTGGAATCCGCTCAATTGGAACGAGGCGGTTTGCTCGCTGAAGGTAAACTGCGGAATCGGGTATTGCTGGGTAATGTTGATCTTTGCCTTCCCGTTGTCCGTCGTCACGACACGCGGATTAGCAAGCAACTCGCTGTCGCTGTCGCGGTTGAGGAAGGAAAGAGCAACACTGGCCTGTCCTGCATCCAACACCGCGGTAGCATTCCAGAAGTTACCGAAGAGACTGCCACTCTTCACGGCAAACGGCCCATTTACCACAGTCGAGCTACCGCCACCACCGCTACTACTGCTTCCACCAGTAACAGGAGGGCCACCGATACTGATACCGTGATTCAACAGGGTACCGCTCCAATTGATTCCCAGGTCCTTTTGGGGATTTTTGATCGTCTCGATAAACTTTCCTTCGATCATGACCTGGGTTGTCTGGGAGTCCAGCGCCTCCACCACCGGCACGATCTTCTCCAGATTTGGCGGGATGTCAGAGACCACCAGCGTATTGCTGCGGGCGTCCACCTGAATCTTTCCCTTGGGACCGCGAAGATCGTTGAGCACGCCCTTGAGGTCTTCCGCTTTCGCGTATTTCAACGTGAAAATGCGGACTTCAAGCGGCTGATTCTCCGCCGCCGCGGCGGTGCGGATTTTCACCACGCCCTTTTCTTCCTGATAGACGAACCCACGGGATTCGGCGATCAAACGCATGGCATCCTTGGGCGAGACGTTTTCCAAGTGTACGGTCACTTTGCCGGTTACGCCGTCGCCCACAATGACGCTGACACCGGCCCGTCGCGCCAACGTGGTCAGGGCCACATTGATTTCGACATCGCTGAAGTTATAGACGGAGCCGTCCTCCGATACGGCCGGTTCAGCGGTCGCGGTAGTTGCAGGCGTGGCAGGCGATTGCGCATGGAGACCGGCTCCAAGCAACGACAATCCCATCCACCACAACCCTATCACGATCCATTGCTTCTTCATTGTTACCTCCGTTTAGACGACCTTGTGTCCTTAGCAGGACTCAGGCCAGTTATGTTTCATGGTTTCTTCTTCGGTTCCGTCGTGGACTTTGCATCTTCCAGATGCAGTTCCAGTTTTTGTCCCTCCACTTCCAAGACCGCTTGCTCGCGTGCCACTTCTACAACCTTCACCGTCACGCTCCGTCCTCCCGTAAGGGTGAGCACCGTTGGCTTGTTCGACTCGAGAACCTGATCATTGATGACGACCATCGGGTTGCGCTGTCCAAATAAAATCGCTTGTAATCGGAAGGCGCTTGCCGAAATCGTAGGGGCTGGTGACGAAACTTTGGTCGGCTCTGTGGGTAGCTCTTTTTTCGGCACCGGACGGTAAAACGGGTCGCGCTCCTGTTGGGGCGCATACGCGGACTCGCGCATCTCTTCCTTGAACCGCGCCGGAATTGTTGTCGTGGCGGCATTGTGAATATTGGTAACATCAGCCGCCCAGGTGCTACTTGCCAATAGTAGGATGCCAGGAAATCTCATGACTTCTTTTTGGGTTCCTCCGTGGTTTTCGGTTCGATCCATGCGGTTGCCGTTTCCGGCCAGATCAAGAACCCGATTTCCATCGTCATCGGTCGGACCGTGGTTGTCGAATCACCGGCGGAAATTTCAAGCGAACGAATTTCTGCGGTCGGAAACCGGTTTTCGAAAGCAGCCACAAAGCGGCCCAACTCATCGTACTGGCCCCGCACTTCCACTTGTGCGGTGTAAATTTCATAGTTGCTGAGTAGCGGGTGCGGTATGCGCATACCGGGGCGAATGCTCACCATTTGGATGCCCTGTTGATCGGAAAACAGGCTGATTTCACGGACCACCCACCCAAACAGATCGCCTTTAACCATGGCCTGCCGCTGGGCACGAACAAATGCAGCAAATTCCAGTCGCAGCGGTTCGTTTTGCAATTCCGCACGCTCCTTGCGCTGGGCCTCTTCAATTTGAGGCTGCAATTTCTCGATTTTGGCAACGCTTTTGGCGTATTTCTCTCGGATGCCGTTGATCCACAATACCATCATGCCGCTGACAATGATCATTGTGAGAATGCCCACCAGCACCAACATTTGAAGTTTTTCTTTCGGCAGATTCCGCAAAAACTTCATTTGACCTCCTTGTAGAGGCATTCAATTACAAACTGGGCGGCAATTTTCTGGGGGTCCTCTTCCATCGTTTGGGTGGCCCGTCCAATGGAACGAAGGGTGACATCCTTCACTTGATTACTCAGGACTGCGTTGGTTCGCAGTGCCCGCAGGAAAGAATCCACTTCCATCTCCGGACGCGATCCAATGGCAGATCCCTCCAATCGTAATGTTAATTGTGCGACATTTTGGAGTTTCCCCACACGTGCCTTTGCTCCTCCTGTCGCATCCGGCGAAGCCAGCGGAGCGCTCCCTTGGGCTGTTTCCACATTGACCTTGAACCCCATCTTGCTCAGGTAAATCGCAGAAGGCACCAAGTCCTTGATCTGGGCTATTTGCGGCGCCAAAAAGTAGCGTTTCTTGTGAATGGCCAAAAGATCTTCCACAAACCCTTTCAACATCCGAAACGAGGCGCTTTTTTGCCCTGCGGAAAGTGTATCCCACTGCTTCTGAAGACGGTCTGCCTCCGCCGCTTTTCTGTTTGCCAACGCCATCAATCCCATTCCACTGACCGCCGTCAAAGCCACAATGACAATACCAATACCGATAGCATACTTGACCGGATCATGCGCGCTGGCGCGCTCGGCCTGCTGTTCCTCCGCCAGTAAATTGAGCGTCAAAGGGGTCAATGGTTTTCTCCTACAATTTTCCGACGGCTACACCCACGGCGCCCACCAACGATGGCGCCAGCAATGGCAATGTTTCCTTATTAGCAGCGGATATTTTATACCCATCCAGAGGATTCCATTGCGCGAGATTCAATCCGACCTCTTGCGCGAGGAATTCTACAATGCCCCAGTTACAAGCCAAACCACCGCCAATAAAACCATGGCGAATTTGGCAATCTTGCTGACGTTCCACAAAATCTATGGAAGCGCGCACTTCGCGGGCCAATGTCGCCAGCATGTTCTGCACAACTTCAGCCGCATCAACACTCATGGCTCGTTTTTTTTCTTCCGCTACCGATGTTGGCACTCCCAACGATACCGCAATCAGTTCGGTCACTTGCGCACTGCCAAATGGTATCAAGCGGGTCAACACAGGTTGCCCGTCTCGAAGAAAGTTAAGGCTGGTACCACGAGCCCCAATATCCAAAAGCAAGACAACGTTTTGCTGGCACAGATCAGGGTGACTGGCTTGGAGAGCATTGATGACCGCGACAGTCGAAAGTTCGATCGTTTCCACGCGCAACTTGGCCGCCACCAGGGCGTTGCGATACCATAGCACCTCCGCTTTGGGGGCACCGGCAACCAACACATGCATGTTGGGAGTTTTCCGTCCTTTGGTTTCACCAGCGGGGTCCACAAGTTCAACCGCATCGAAATAATAGTCGCTAAAATCGCGTCGTAAAAAACGGGTGCTATTAATACGAAGAACACCCCGAATTTCATCGGGCGGCATGCGGGGCATCTCAATTTCCGTAACCACAGCCGACGGACTGCTGATGGCGACAAATACACGGCGATCATGGATTTTTATCGGTCCCAATAAGTCTTGAATTGCTTGAGATAATTGCCCCTCCGTTCCCGCCCTGCCAAAACTCAACGTGTGGGGCAACACAGCGTAATCAAGCAGCTCAAGTCCTTCGCCGCTACGTCGAAGCAAAACAACCTTCAACTGAGCGCTTCCCAAGTCCAAACCGATCGCAAAATCTCGTTTTGTTGTCTTTTTTCTTCCCAATACCATTTTCGGTTGCCTGACGTGCCGACATACATAACACAAAACCTTGGTTTAGGTATAACAAAAAAAGTGGGCAAGAGAATCGCTCTCCTGCCCACTCTGAATCCCTCACGAACGCATTGGCGTTCGTGCTGATGGATTAGAACTGGCCCCAGTCAATGCCAACTCCGTCCAGCGCGGTCTTGGTCGCAGCCGAGATCTTCAACTGGTTGGAACCGACGGTGCTGATGACGTACGCATTGCCCAGCAGGTCGGTATCTTTCCACTCCCCTTTCAGGTAGGTGGCGGCCTCAGAGGTGACAACGGCGTCACCGTCCTTCTTGCCTTTTTCCAACGCCCATTGGTCAATGGCGGCGTCCATCTGGCGAGCGTCATTGAGGATACGGCGTCCTTGCGACTGTTTGCGAGCTTTGACGAAGCCCGGGATCGCCAACGCAGCGAGCAACCCAATGATGGCAACGACAATCATGATTTCCACAAGGGTAAACGCTGCTTTGTTGCGACGAATCTCGATAAACATTTTCTCTTTCACCTCCCTTCTTTGGAAGATTTCCTAGTCACACCTTATCACTTAGCAAGGGAAATGCCAAGTCCGCCTTTTCACCGCGCAGCAAGAACACCCACAAGTCAATTGAGATAAATTTCCACAGAATTGAGTTTCAAGTGTTAAAGTGTCTTCAAATATGAGAATCCCCTGTTTACGAAACTGTCCATTTAGGTTTACTTGATTATTGTCGCCGAGATGTGGAGATCTTGTTAGGCTTTGGGTTGTTCTGTTTATGCAACTGACTCGTACCCAACTGTTGCTGTGGCTCGTTTTATTAACCGTATTGGCGTATGCCAACACCACTCAGAATCAATTCCTCTGGGATGATGTGGTTTTGGTCACAAATAATAGTCATATCCGCAACTTTCATTACCTCGGCGTGGTATTTCGCAGCGACCTCTTTCATATCACATCCCCGACAGCCATCCCGTATTACCGCCCGATCCAAACCGTGTCTTACATGATAGATTACGCTATTTGGGGCCTGAATCCCTTCGGATACCACCTTAGCAACCTATTACTTCACTTGTCCTGTGTCTTGCTGCTAGCACTGTTGATGGAACAACTCAGCGCTAATCGGTTGTTAGCCACGGCAGTTGCTGGGTTGTTCGCAGTCCACCCGGTTCTCACCAATGCGGTAGCTTATGTGGCCGGGCGGGCTGACATGCTGGCCTTCATCGGGATGCTTTCCGCATGGCTGTTGTTTTTACGGAACAATAAAATAGCGTTTACAGCCTCCTTACTGTGTTACCTTGGTGCCCTGTGTAGTCGAGAAAATGCCTTCCTCTTTCCAGTGCTAATTTTCCTTCAGTGCCGTATATTGAACCGTCTCTCGTGGCGGCAGTCTCTGTGGAATACGCTTCCATTCCTCCTGTTAGCGGCGACGTTTGCCGCATGGCGCTGCGCTGTGCTCACGCTTCACGGCCCATTTCAATCGCCTCAGTGGGCAATGCCCTGGACGTTACGTATTCAAATTCCGTTTCGCACCCTTGCGACGTACTTGGGGTTGCTTGTTTGGCCCGCCCACCTGCAAATGGAACGCCAAGTAGTCACGGGAGGGCTGTGGCTGTATTGCTTAACAGCGGGTGGGATTTTGGCAACCGCCGTCCTGATTGGGGGACTTGCATGGAGCCGTAAACATTGTCCGTTGGCATTTTTTGGTCTTTGGTGGTTCATTCTCACACTGTTACCCGTTAGCGGAATTTTCCCGCTCAACGCCACGGTGGCGGAACACTGGCTCTATGTTCCTTGTGTCGGGTTCTTCCTCGCCATCGTCGCTCTTGTGCCATTCCGACGCTCCACCGCCATTCTCGGACTGATCGCTCTGGCGGCTCTGACCACCCGCACCATCCTCCGCAATCAGGATTGGCAGGACGCAATAACGTTTTATACCCGCACAAAACAACAGGCACCGCACAGCGCGGCCGTTCGCGTCAACCTCGGCCTGCAATACGCTGCCGACGGACAGACCAATCAGGCATTGTCCGAGTTGCTGACTGCAGAGCGTCTGGCGCCGGGCGCGAGTTACAGCGGGGAAAAGCTGGCGACCTTTTATCTCAAACAAGGTGACCTTGCTCAAGCCCAGGGCAAGCTGGCAGATGCGCTGCAACTCAATCCCCACAACCCGGATGCCTTAATGCAGGTCGCTATGGTCTGGGAACGACGTGGAGATTTCCGCAAAGCACGTTTCTATTACTTACGCGCCATGGCGCACACATTGAATGTTTCGTTGCGGTTGGAATACGGACAGTTTCTGCTGCGCCACAGGCGTCATCACGAAGCTCTTCAAATTGCCGACGAGGCATGTGCCCTGGAGCCACCCAATGCGCAAGCCCATAACCTTCGTGGTGTCGTCCTGGCCGAACTGGGGCGTTTTGACGAGGCTCAGAAGGAGTTTGAGACAGCCAAACATCTGGATCGCCATTCTCACCATGCGACACGCAACCTCGCCCGTCTGAAACTCCTGCGTCAGCAGCAGGACCGTCAAACCGTGGCGCCTTCCGAAGGCAATGGCGCAAGTTTACGGTAGAGCGTGGCAATACTGATGCCGAGTTGTGCGGCTGCCTTTTCCTTGTCACCACCGGCAGCGGCAATGGCTTGCTCGATGTAGCGCACCTCCTGTTGGTGCAAAAACTCTTTCAACGACATCGGCGCCCCCCCCCCGCTCCAACACGCCGCCGCAGCGGCCTTCTCAGCCAGCGCGTCGTTGACGGCGGTTGAGGCGGCCACGGGAGCGGATTGCGGGAGTTCCTTGCCAACGACCTGGAGAATGCGTTCGGGTAAGTCGTGCAACGCGATCTTGTTCCCGTCGCACAAGGTGCAGGCGCGTTCCATTGCGTTCTGCAATTCGCGGACATTTCCCGGCCACGGATACGCCTGTAACACTCTCATGACATCCTCGGGAATTGTTGGCGGCGTGGTTCCGTTGCGTTGCGCGATGGTTTGGAGAAAAAACTGGGCCAGCAACGGGATATCGCTCACTCGTTCGCGCAGTGGCGGCAACTCAATGGGGATGACGCTGATACGATAGTACAGGTCTTCACGAAACAGTTTTTCTTCCAGCTTTTTCTGCAACGGTTCATTGGTGGCAGCGATCACGCGCACATCCACCTTGATGGTCTCCGTGTCGCCAACCCGTCGCAATTCGTGGTCTTGGAGAAACCGCAATAATTTGCTTTGCAGACCAAGCGCCATGGAACCAATCTCATCGAGGAAAATCGTCCCTCCATCGGCGTGCTGAAAAAGCCCCACCTTGTCGAAGGCAGCCCCCGTGAAAGCCCCCTTGCGATGGCCAAACAATTCCGATTCCAGAAGGTGTTCGGGTAACGCGGCACAATTGACAGCGACAAAGGGCATTGCCGCGCGACGGCTGTTGTAATGAAGGGCCTTTGCCACCAGTTCCTTGCCGGTACCGCTTTCGCCCAGAATAAGAACAGTCGCATCGGTGTTGGCAACCCGTTCCATCATCCGATAAACCGTCTCCATCCGGGGACTGCTGCCAATGATGTTGTCAAAGCGAAACTTGTCACGAAGTTGACTCTTCAACGCCGCATTCTCGCGGAGCGCCTGCATCGCCTGATGTTGGGCAAGCGCGTGTTCCACCCGCTTCAACAGCTCATCAATGCGAAATGGTTTCTCAATGAAATCATACGCCCCGGCCCGCAGGGCGGCGACGGCACGTTCCTTGGTGGCATACCCCGTCAGAACGATGACAGGAATGAAACGGTCGTGTTCCTTGACGGACCGAAGCAATTCAAGCCCCTTTGGCTGTCCTTCCGGCATCTCGATATCCGCCAATACGAGAGACGGCGCATGCTGTCGCACCAGGTCAAAAGCGCGCTCTGCCGTATTGGCAGCAATAACCTCGTGGTTCAATTCCTTGAGCACATCCACGAGAACCGACACCATGCTGGGGTCGTCTTCTGCAATGAGAATCTTCGCCATAGTCCCGTTTTACCGCCGACGTTAGCAGTTGCCTTTCCGACCGTCAAGGACTTGCCTAGAACTGCACGATCTGGTTGAGTTTAAAGATCGGCAGGAACATACAAATCACAATCGTGCCGACCACCACACCCAAAAACACAATCAGTAACGGCTCAATCAACGAGGTCAACGCCGCCAGGGTCGCCTCAATCTCCTCATCATAAAAGTCCGATATCTTCTCCAGCATCACGTCCACCTTGCCCGTTTGCTCACCGGCGGCGACCATTCTCACCAGCATCGGCGGAAACACCTTGTGCTGGCCCATGGCCGCCGCCAGGTTGTCGCCACGCTCGATGGCGACGGCGGTCTGTTGGACACAGGCCTCCACCAGGGTGTTACCCGAAGATTGTCCCACAATGCGCAACGTCTCCAGAATCGGCACCCCGCTGCGCAACAGTGCCGCGAACGTGCGCGAAAAGCGAGACATGGCAATCTTGTGAATCAATTTCCCGAAAACCGGCATACGCAGTTTGGCGCGGTCCCAAATTTCCGTGCCTCGTTTCGTCCGTTTCAGTTTGACCAGCAGGAAGATCAGAGCGCCGACGCCGATCACGCAGAAAACGAAATATTCGCGCAGAACATTGCTGACATTGATCAACATTTGCGTGGGCGCCGGCAGTTTCGCGCCGAAATCCTTGTAGATGTCGGCAAAAATGGGAATCACCTTGATGATCAGGAACAGCGCAATCAAAATAGCGATGCAACACACAATCGTCGGATAAGTCATGGCGGACTTAACCTTTTTCTTGAGGCGCGAGGTCGCTTCGAGGTAGGACGCCACCCGATCCAGAATCTCCGCCAACAGACCGCCCGTCTCACCCGCCTCAACCATGCTGACGTAGAGGCGATTGAACACCTTGGGATGCTGTGCCAGCGCCTGGGAAAATGAGTCGCCCTGTTCCACGCGCTCTCTAACGTTGTGCAGGACCGGTTTGAACGCCTTGCTCTCGGTCTGTTCCTCCAGCGCCGACAACGATTGGACCAATGGCAATCCCGCCGCCATCATGGTGGCCAACTGACGCGTAAACACGACCAGGTCCTGCGCCTTGACGTTGCCCTGAAACCGCTTTTGTCCCCCCACCTTCACCCCGGACGCCGCTTTTAGTTCCGTGACCATCAAATTGCGGTTCATCAACAACGAAACCGCTGCCGCTTGGTCTGCGGCATCAATGGTTCCGCTCACCGTTTGTCCCGATCCGTCTCGTGCCTGATAGCTGAATGTTGCCATAAAAAATCTCGGTTGAATTTAGCAGTTCACATGCCACGGGCAAGTCTTCTCAGCGACGCGCGATCTCCGTCTGCCACCACCGTCGCACGACCGGGTGAATCACGCCATGGCGGCGGACGTATTCCGCCACGGCTTCTCGCGTTTCCAGGTCAAACTCCTGCAACGACGTCTCCGGGCGGTCGGCGATCTCACGTAGTTTTTTCCAGCGCAAACCGCCACTGGCCAGTTCATAGCTGTTGAATGCCACGCGCAAGCGCTCTGTTTCATTTACGGGCGCTCCGTTTGGCCATCGTATCTCCAGCACGCGACGGCCTTCGGGCGCGCGCGGATCGAACCGCCAGAACACTCCCCACATCCCTCGAAACTCGTGTTTGTCATACGCCCCCACATTTTCCTCCAAAATCTCGCGCAACTCCCCGGCAGTCAGCCGCACCACGCCCACCGTGTTCTCGTAGGGAATCAGATGCCAGATGTCGCGCATCGTGATCGGTCCTTTCGACAGGCCAGTGCGCAGGTTCAACAGTCCGTGAATCACGGCGTCCACTTTGACGCCCCGCTGTTGCAACGCCTCCGCGATCGCTTCACAAATCAAATTGTGAATCGGCGTCTCCTTGCGAGGCGCGCCGCGCGTCGAAAAATCCTCGGCAGCCTCTCCGAGGACCGTCGCCAGGTGTTTCTTTTCGCGTTCCAAGTCCTCCCGCGCCAACTCCATCACCGACGGGTCGGCGCTCACCGAGTCGTCCATCAGCACCGTGCAAGATCGTTTGGAGACGACCCGTTGTTTGTCCGTGTCGAAAACCAAATCCACTCTCCCCAATCGTCGCCCGTGAAAATCGGCCTGGGTGTACAACACGGCCCCGATGCGAAATTCGGGGAAATGACGGTGAGTATGCGCGCCAATGATCACATCCAGTTCGGGAAACTGGCGCGCCAACGCGCGGATCTGATTGGCGTGATCGTCCCCGCTTTCCTTGTAGCCCTGATGAGCCACCAAGACCAACACCTGTGCTCCTTCCCGCCGACACGCAGGCAACACTTTCCGCAGGGTTTCCAGCGAATCCGCAAACCGCAACCATGGAATCAGCCGCGGGCGGCTCCAGTTTGGAATGCCCGGCGTGGTCACCCCCACGATTCCCACCTTCACCCCGTCCACTTCCCGCACCACATACGGGCGCACCTTTGCGAGTCCGTCCAGATTAGCCGCCAAGACCGGCATGGTCGCCGCCAAAATGCAATTGGTCAGTTTTTCCAGTCCCCAGTCAAACTCGTGATTGCCCAGCACCCAGGCATCGTAGTGAAGCGAATTCATGGCCTTCAGCATGACCAGTCCGCCGCTGAGCCAACTGGCGGCGCTGCCCTGAATCGTGTCGCCGGCGTCCACCAGCAACACGTTTTTTTCTGTCGCCCGCACCTGGCGGATCACCGTCGCGCACCGCGCCAGTCCGCCTGTTGGTTCCGCGTCGTTTGCCGTCAGGATGTTTCCGTGCAAATCCGTCGTGTGCAGGATTGTGATCGGGACTTCCCGCGCCCATCCGACGACAAGCGCAAGAACAAAACCCAGCAGACTGGCAAGACAACGACGCACGGTTACGGGGTTTTCAGGGCCTCATCGCGGCTGGTAATGGTCACCTTGCGGAGGAGAACTCGCACTTCGGGCACGCTTTTTTCGCCGCCGCGTCCCAAGCGTGTGGGGACTTCGTTGATCTTTTTCAACACGTCGTCCCCCTTGATGAGTCGGCCAAAGGCGGTGTACTGGCCGTCGAGGAAGGTGGCATCACCGGTGCAGATGAAGAACTGGCATCCGGCCGAGTCCGGGTCCTGCGAGCGCGCCATGGAAATTACGCCGAACACATGCGGATTCTTGTTGAACTCGGCCTTGATTCGATACCCCGGATGACCGGTGCCGACAGCAGGGTTGTTGGGGTCTTTGCTGAGTGGATCGCCACCCTGGATCATGAAGTCTTTGACGATCCGGTGAAAGGCCGTGCCTTCATAGAACCCCTCGCGCGCGAGTTTCTTGAAGTTCGCGACGGTCTTGGGGGCGTCCTTTTCGAAAAACTCGATGACCATGGTTCCGTAGGTGGTATCCAACACAGCGACTTCGTTGTTCGGGTCCATTTTCGACTCCTGTTGATTTTGTGGGGTTGATTGGCTGCCGCAACCGAGCAACGCCAATGTCATCAGGGGCAGCAACAGATGAATGGATGGAATGCGCATGGGGCGACACTGTACAGGCTTGCCGGCGGGAACGCAAGCCGCTAGGGTGCGCCGCATGAGTGAGCCGACACGAATAGACCTGTCGAGTGACGATTATTTCATGCGCGAGGCGTTGCGTCTGGCGCGGATGGCCTATGATGCCGATGAGGTACCCATCGGAGCGGTGGTGACGAGGCAAGGGCGCATCATTGCCCGCGCCCACAATCAGGTGGAAACCCTGCGGGATGCGACGGCGCACGCCGAGATTTTGGCGATTACCCAGGCGGCGCATGCGTTGGGCGACTGGCGGCTGGAAGGCTGTTCGTTGATTGTTACCAAGGAGCCATGTCCCATGTGCGCGGGGGCCATCGCTCTTTCCCGGATCGCGCGCCTGGTCTATGGAGTGCGCGACGAACGGGCGGGCGGAGCCGGGAGCGTTTTCGCCATTACGAGCTGCCCCGGTCTGAATCACCGCGTCGAGGTGTGCGGCGGCGTGCGCGAACAGGATGCACGAGAGTTGTTGCAGGGATTTTTTCGCGAGAAACGCACCGCCACACCGTGACGATAGAGAGGAGGTCGCGCTAGCGGTCTTTGATCAATGAATCAAGAAGGGCAAGGGTGGTTTGGCCGACAATTTCAAGGCTGCGCGGGCTGATTTTGTCGAGCGTGTCCTTCTCGGTGTGCCAGTAGTCATTCAGGCCTGGCGCGCTGCCGTAATGAAAGTCAATGATGTTCACCGCGGGGATGCGGGCATTGCGGAAGGGATAATGATCATCCAGGATCGGGGTCTGACTGAAACTGAAGTACTGGCGGTAACCGGTCCGTTTGGCGGCGTCGAAGACGCGTTGCACAAGGTCGCGGTCGCAATTGGAGGGCATGGTGATGGTGAGATCGCGATCGCCGACCATGTCGAGTAGGATCATTGCCTGAATGCGGTCCAGCATTTTGCGGGACTTCAGGGCCTCGACAAAATAGGTGCTTCCCCAGAGACCGTCGTTTTCTCCGTACTCCTTGAGGCATTCTTCCCCGTCAAAAAAGACAAACCACAAATTGGGAGCATTCGACGCCACCCGCGCCATTTCCAACAGCACCGCCGTGCTGGAGGCGCCGTCGTTGGCGCCGACAAACTGGATGTTGGGAAAGAATTTGGTGTCGTAATGTGACCCCACGATGATCACCCGCTCATTGCGCGCTCCCCGTGCTCGTGTTTTGCCGATGACATTGCGAAACTGCATCGGACCGCGCGGCGTCGGCGCCACAAACACCTGTTCCTCGGTGTCCAGACCATGCTCTTGCATCTGCGTGGCCAGATATGTGGCAGTGCGAATCAGGGCCGGGCTGGCGCTGGGACGCGGCCCGTAGGCCACCAGCCGCTCGACATGCTCGTAGGCGCGTTTGCCGCTGAATGACTGCCAGTCAATGTGGGTTTGCGGTTTGGGCTTGCAGCCGGCCAACAGCAAACCGGCGATCAGACATGCGACATGGATCAACCTGGTTGCCATTGTTCCGCCCATGAGATTCGACGCGCCAGTGAGGGGTGATCGTGCAAGAGAAACTCAATCAGCGGATGCGGCGACACATCGGCCAGATTTTGTTCCGCCAGTTTGCGCATGGCGCGGATGAACCCGTCGGGATTGCGGGTCAACTCCAGCGCCGTTCTGTCGGCGAGCCGCTCTCGCCAGCGGGAAAAAGCGTTGTTCAACGGCATCGTCACCAGGCCAAACGCAAACAAGCACAGAGCCAGCAACGGGAAAGCCGCCAGTTCACTGGCAGCGTGAAAACCAAACGACGGCAACAGCCAGCGCAGCGCCGCATCGGTCAACCACAACCCCGCGAAGATCGTGAGCGCACTCCAGCCTATCAACCGCCAGATGTCCCGATGAAGATAATGCGCCATCTCGTGTGCCATCACCACCTCGATTTCATCCTCGGCAAATCCCTCCAGCAACGTGTCGCCCAGGATGATGCGTTTTGTCGCACCCAGCCCGGCAAACGCGGCATTGGCCTTCCGCGTTTTTTCGCTCATCCCCATCCGATAAACGCCGACAATCTTGATGCCTACTCGTCCTGCCAATTCGGAAAGTTTCCGCGTCAACGATTCGTTCTCCAACGGTTTGAGTTTGTAGAAAATCGGCAAAATCAGGACCGGAAACAACGCCGAGAGCACGACGCCAAACAACAGAAAAAAACAGCCCACCGCCACCCACCACCATGGCCCCATCACTCGCAACAGCCAGTACATCAAGTCGAAGACTGTCACCCCGAGCACGAGGCTCAGTCCCAGCGATTTGACCTCGTCCCACAGCCATGCTCCCACCGTCTGATTCGACAGTTTGTAGCGATGCTCCAGGAAAAAGCCGCCCAGCCAGTTCAACGGGAGGAAGGCCAGTTTCATCCCGATAATCCCCGCCGCGGCATAGATCGTTGTCGCAAGCCACGGATGGGAGACGAACGTCGCCAAACGGGCGGAAGCGCCGGAGACAAGAAACACCACCAGCAGGATTACCGTGTAGAGAGTTTCCGCCAGAAACAACAGATGTTGGAACGTCTCGTATTGTTTCGCGGGCTGCGGCGGGCGGTCACTCATCGGCACAGGGGCGGGTTACAGGTCCTCAATACCCAACATCCCCAGCAGACGGGCCAGGTCGTCGTTGCCATAGTATTCGATTTCGATGCGTCCTTTTTTCTTCCCGTGGCGCAGGTTGACCTGGGTGCCGAGTTTTTGGCGAAGACGTTCCTCAATTGTCTGGATATGGGGCGATTTCAGTGCGGGCGCGGTGCCGCTGCGGGCTTTTGCTTCTCCCTTGAGTTGTTCGACCAGTTGTTCGGTCTCTCGCACGGTCAGGTTGCGACGCAAGACTCGCTCGGCCACCAGACGTTGTTCCTCTGCAACGGTCAAGCCGAGAATTGCCTTCGCATGCCCCACCGTCAATTGGCCGTTGCTCAACCAGGATTGCACTTCGCTGGGCAGCGCGAGCAGACGGATGGCGTTGGCCACCGTCGCGCGATTTTTACCGACTTTCTCGGCAATCTGTTCCTGCGTCAGCCCAAATCGCATGGCTAGTTGCTCGTAGGCGCGGGCTTCCTCAAGCGGATTGAGGTCTTCGCGCTGGAGATTCTCGATCAACGCCATCTCCAGCACCTCCTCGTCGGTCGCCGCCCGCACAATGGCCGGCAACACCGTCATACCGGCCTCGCGCGCTGCCCGCCAGCGACGTTCGCCCGCGATCAACTCATACCGGGTGGCCCCATCAGGGCCGCGGCGAACACGAACCAGCAACGGCTGAATCACGCCCCGTTGTCGGATGGAATCGGCGAGTTCTTTGAGGTGTTCGGGATCAAACTCACTGCGGGGTTGAAAGGGGCTTGGCTCGATGGAATTGATGTCGAGATGCAGAACCTCGTCGCCGCGTGGTGTTTCGGCGGACGGCACCGCAGGGGGTGACATGGGAGGACGGATGGGGACTTCCCGTTGCGGCACGTCGGCCGCGACGCTGCGGACGACGCCACCGCTGATCAGCGCGTCCAACCCTCTGCCCAATGCTTTTTTTGTCATGATAAACTACACACCTCCATTGCGAATTGCTTCGCGTCTGCTCGCCCATCCACTTCCACACCTGGCGATCTTGCAGCCCCTACTTCTTCTCGCCCTCCAACTTCTTAACTCGTTGCTGGAGTTTGACGATCTGAACTTCAAACCCCAACATGATTACACCCATCGCTGCCAGCACGAACGGAAGTAGGTCTCGCATAAGTCCCTCCTCACGATTTGGTTCGACTGCCTGAGACAAGCATAGTCGCCCGGACGGTAATTGCAAACATTTTCCCCCCACAAGGATAAGGAAAGAAACCTGAACTCATTCTCATTATCCGCATTGACCGACGCGTGAGCGGTGTGTATAAAACCGCAACCATGACAACACAAGCTTTCCCCACCGTCGCGCCGATCAAATACGAAGGCCCGGAATCGAAAAATCCCCTCGCCTTCAAACACTACAACGCCAACGAGAAGATCGAAGGCAAGACAATGAAGGATCACCTCCGCTTCAGTGTCGCTTATTGGCACACCTTCCGCGGCACGGGCAGCGATCCGTTCGGTCCCGGTACCGCCATTCGCCCCTGGGATGACGGCTCGAATTCCCTCGAAAACGCCGAACGCCGCGTGCGGGTCGCCTTCGAGTTCATGGAAAAACTTGGCGTGCCGTTTTACTGTTTTCATGACCGTGACGTGGCCCCCGAAGGCAAGACTCTGAAAGAAACCAACGCCAATCTCGATGCCGTGGTGAAGGTGCTCAAAGAAGAACAACGCCGTACCGGCATCAAACTGCTCTGGGGCACTGCCAACCTATTCTCCCACCCGCGCTATGTCCACGGCGCCGCCACCAGTTGCAATGCCGACGTGTTTGCCTTCGCGGCGGCCCAGGTGAAAAAAGCGCTCGAAGTCACCAAGGAACTCGGCGGCCAGGGCTATGTGTTCTGGGGTGGACGCGAGGGTTACTCGACACTACTCAACACCAACATGAAACGCGAACTGGAACATCTCGCCCGGTTCCTGCACATGGCGGTGGACTACAAGAAAGCCATTGGATTCAAAGGCCAGTTCTACATCGAGCCGAAACCGAAAGAACCCACCAAACATCAGTACGATTCCGACGCCGCCGCCTGCCTGAATTTCCTGCGTCAGTATGACCTGCTCGACCATTTCAAACTTAACATCGAGACCAACCACGCCACGCTCGCCGGGCACACGGTTGAACACGACCTGACGGTAGCGGCTGACGCCGGCGCCCTCGGTTCGATTGACGCCAACGTTGGCGATCCCATGCTCGGCTGGGACACCGATCAGTTCCCCACGGACATTTATCTGACCACACGGATCATGCTAATCCTGCTCGGCATGGGCGGATTCAAGACGGGTGGCCTGAATTTTGACGCCAAGGTGCGCCGCGAAAGTTTCGAGCCGGTGGACCTGTTCCACGCTCATATTGGCGGCATGGACGCTTTTGCGCGCGGACTGAAAATCGCCGCTGCCATTCGCAAGGATGGGCGTCTTGCGAAATTCCTCCAACAACGCTATGCCTCCTGGGACAGCGGCATCGGCGCACAGATCGAAAAAGGCAAAATGGACTTCCGCAAGCTCGAAGCCTACATGCTCGACAAGGGCGAGGCGACCCCGTGCGTCAGCGGCCGCCAGGAGATGCTCGAAAATCTGATCAACGAATTCATCTGAGCGGCCCCGCGTCGTCGCCACCGACGCCCGCCCGCCACAACGCAACGGAGTTGGTGACATGGACAATGCGTTTACCCCGCCGGTCGTCATGGCCGACGATGATGTGCAGGCTGTGGACAACCTGAAGGTTGCCTCGGCGCAAATCCGCGCCGAGTTGGCCAAGGTCATCGTCGGACAGGACGATGTGATTGACCAGATTTTGATGGCAATTTTCACGCGCAGCCATGCGTTGCTGGTGGGCGTGCCCGGTCTGGCCAAGACATTGCTGATTTCGACGCTGGCCCAGACGCTACATCTCTCGTTCAAGCGCATTCAGTTCACCCCCGATCTGATGCCCAGCGACATCACCGGCACCGAGGTCATCCACCAGGATCCCGTGAGCGGTGAGCGACAATTCCGTTTCCTGAAAGGCCCGATCTTTGCCAACATCATCCTCGCGGATGAAATCAACCGTACGCCTCCCAAGACCCAGGCCGCCATGTTGGAGGCGATGCAGGAACGCAAGGTCAGCGTTTCCGGTACCGATTATCCGTTGCCCGATCCGTTTTTTGTCCTGGCGACACAAAACCCCATTGAACAGGAGGGCACCTATCCGTTGCCCGAAGCGCAACTGGACCGATTCCAGTTCATGATCCTTGTGGACTATCCCAGTGCCCAAGAGGAACGGCTCATCATGAAAATGGCAACCGGTAACGCCGACAACCTGCCCTCGCCCGTGCTGAGCGGCCCGGAAATTCTCCGCCTCCAAAACGTTCTTCGTCGGATGCCGGTGGCCGAACACATTTACGCCTACGCCGAAAAAATCGTCCGCGTTACCCGTCCCAAATCACGCGAGGCATTGGAGTTTTGCAAACGCTGGCTGACATGGGGGGCGGGCCCGCGCGCCAGCCTCAATCTCATCCTCGCCGCCAAGGCGCGCGCCATTCTCAATGGCCAATACTATGTCAGTTGTGATGATGTGGCCGCCGTGGCGCCGCCGATCCTCCGTCACCGCCTGATCCTGAACTTCGCCGCCCAGAGCGAAGGGGTGACCGCCGACGACATCACACGACGAATCCTGGAAACCATTCCGAAAGACGAGAAGCTCGACTGAGCATGGCGTTGCCGCCCGCCAACAACCTGCTCGATCCCGACGTTGTTGCCCGCGCCGAGATGCTCGGCCTGAAAGCGCGTGAAATCGTCGAGGGCTACATGGCCGGCGAACACAAATCCCCCTACCACGGGTTCGCCATCGAATTTGCTCAACACCGCGAGTATGTGCCCGGCGACGACCTGCGGCATCTGGACTGGAAAGTGCTCGCTCGCACCGACCGTCGCTATGTGAAACAGTACGAGCAGGAGACCAACTTCGTCGCGCACCTGCTTCTGGACGGCAGCGAATCCATGAAATACGCTTCGGGTGAGCTGAGCAAACTCGATTACGGAAAACAAATCGCCGCCTGCCTCGCCTATCTCATCCTGTTGCAGCGGGACGCCGTGGCCGTCAACATCTTCGATGCCACCGTGCGCCAGTCCCATCCGCGCACCGACAACCGGAGCGCGCTGTTCAACATCCTGCAAACCCTGGCCGCCTATCCGCCGCAGGCGCAGACCGACGTGGGTCGAGTCCTGCATGAGATGGCCGCCAAGATCAAGCGTCGCGGCCTTGTCATTCTCATCAGTGATCTACTCGACGACGAGGCGCAAATCCTCAGCGGCCTTCAGCATCTTCGTTTTGCCGGGCATGATGTGATTGTGTTTCACGTGCTCGACCCGTATGAACTGGAGTTCCCGTTCAAAGGAACCGTCGAATTCATAGGGTTGGAATATCAACCGCGAGTGGTGGCGCGTCCGGTGGAGTTACGGAAAACGTATCTGCTCGAATTCGAGGCGTATCGCAACCGCATCCGCGAAGGCTGCCAGAAAACCCGGTCACACTATGTCCTCGCCAACACCGACCAACCGCTGGGCGAGATGCTGGCGGGGTATCTGGCGTTTCGCCTGCACACGGCGCGGCGCTGAGGGGGCGTGGCCATGTATTTCCTCAATCCCCTTTTGCTGCTCGGCGCCACCGCGGTCGGCGTCCCCATCCTCCTGCACCTCATCAATCGAAGGCGCACTCGGCGTGTCGAGTGGGCGGCGATGCGATTTTTGCAGGCCAGCATCGAAAAACATCAGCGCTGTCTCGAAATCGAGGACCTGATTCTGCTGCTGTTGCGTTGTCTGCTGATTGTCCTGCTGGCGCTGGCGCTGGCGCGTCCCGCCCTGCGGAGCGGGCTTGGCGCGCTTGGCGGACTGGGACTGACACCCGCCACGGCACTCATCCTTCTGGACAACTCTTACAGCATGAACGCCACCGACGGCGCGCAGATGCGTTTTGACAAAGGGCGCAAAGCGGCCGAAGAATTCCTTGATTCATTGCCCGGCGGGTCTTCCGTGGCCGTCTGGCTGATCTCCGATCGGGCGCAACCGATGATCCCCGAACCCACCCGTGACCTGAATCTGGTTCGCAAGGTTCTGCGGGAGTCAACCCTCTGCGACCGCGGCTCTCGCTTTCTGCCCTCTCTCCAGGAGGCCGTCAAACTGCTTCAAAACCGAAGCGGCGCACGTAAGGAATTGTGTCTGATCACCGACGGACAGGCCTGCGCCTGGCAACGCTGGGGCGAGTTGCTTTCGCTGCTGGAGACGACAAAAAAAAACATCCGCACACGGGTGATCCTTGTCGGCGATACCGATGAAGAAAACACCGGCATCAGCGACCTTCGCATGACCGCGGGACTGCCGTCGGTGGATCAACCCCTGCGTTTTGAAGTTCAGGTCACCAATTTCGGACGCAACGACGCTCGTCAGGTCCGGGTCACTCTTGCTGTCAATGGCGACCCGCCCTGCGATGAGGGTACCATCGAATGGTTACCGGCCGGCGACTCGCGCAGTCTCTCCCTGTTTGCCCGGCTTCGTAGTGATGGATTCCACTCCGTCACCGCCCGACTCGCTCCCGACCGTCTTCCGGCGGACGACCGCCGCAGCATGGTGGTCCACGCTTTCAAAGATCTGCGGGTGCTGCTGGCCGACGGCACGCCCGGTCGGGAACCGCGCGAGAGCAGTGTCTTCTTCCTCCAACAGGCGCTCGTGCCTGTCCCGCGGGTGGAAGCCGCTCGCTATTTCATCAAGACCACCGTCGTCACGCCGTCGGAATTGCCGTCGGCCCGTCTGGACGGGTTTGATGTCGTCATTCTCTCCGACCTCTTTGATCTGCCCGATGAAACGGTTGCCGCGCTCGAACAATTTCTCGCGCGTGGCGGCGGATTGATCGTGTTTCCCGGCCCCAACTGCAATCGTGCTTTCTACAACACGCGCCTGGCCTTTCTCCCGGCCCGGCTGGAAGAGCCGCGCGGGGATGCGGAGAAACAAGACGCTGTCGCCATGTTTCAGCCCAAAGATTACGAACATCCGATTGTTACCCTCTGGAACGATCCTGCCGCCGGCACGCTGGCCAGCGCGCGTTTTTACCGCTATTATCCGTTGCGCCCCGCCACCAACGGCGCGCCTGTCACCGTGCTGCGGTACGTTGACGGGACTCCCGCCGTTATGGAACAGACGGTGGGGCTGGGACGGGTCGTGCTGTTCAGCAGCACGGCCAACACGGCCTGGAACGATCTGCCGTTGCGTCCCGCGTTTGTTCCCCTGCTCTACCGCACGCTCGGCGTGATCCTGGCCCGGCGCCACGACAACTTGAACGTCAGAGTCGGCGAGCCGTTCGTCTATCGCCTCGGCCTCGAATATCATGGACGGGAAACGACCACGCTCATTCCGTCCTTGCCCGTTCCCCAGCGCGAATATGGCCGCATCGAAATCCACAACAATGCCGCCGTCCTTCGTCATGCCAACACCGATTATGCCGGCGTCTATGAAATTGAAGCGGCGGGTGACCCGCCGTTGAAACTTCGGTTTGCGGCCCAGGCGCAGGCGGCGGAATCCAATCTCCGCCCGCTCTCGCTGGCCGAGATGAACCAGTTGGGACGTGTGGCCCAGGTGCTGACGTATCCGTCGGAAATCGCTCTGCGAACCCGCATCGAACAGGAGATCGTCGGCTCCGAGGTCTGGTGGCCCGTCGCGCTACTGGCGCTTCTTGTCGGCGCGGTGGAAACACTGTTGGCACAACGATTCAGTCGCTCGAAATGAACTTTCTGCTCCATCTATTGGGGGCTTCCCCCGACCGCTCGGCGATTCTGACGAGAGTCGCGCTGGTGTTTCATGCGGGACTGGGTAGCGGCGTGGCATTGTTGCTGGCGGTGGCCGTGGCGGCATGGGTGATCTGGGCCTATCGGCAGGGTGACGACACATTGCGTCGTTGGCAACGGTTTCTTTTGAGCGGGCTGCGGGTGTTTTTTTTGTGGTTGGTTCTTCTGGTGGTGTTGCGGCCATCTCTGTCGCTGACGTTGGAGAGCAAGGTGCGGCGAACATTGCTTGTGTTGTTTGACACCAGCGCCAGCATGGGCATCGCTGATGTGCAGGAGCGTCCGCGCTTGGCGCGTGTCCAACAGCTTTTGCAGGAGCCAAAACTGAGCCTGTTGTCCTCGTTGGGACGAGACTATGATCTGGCGGCGTTCACGTTTGGGCGGGCTCTGGCCGAATTGACCGCGCCGCATCCCACCAATTGGGCCGGCTGTCTCGGCGCCACGCACAATGCCACCGCGCTTGGTGATGCCATTCACGACGTGATCAGTCGCAAACGCGGCCAACCGTTGGCAGGCATTCTATTGTTTACCGACGGCGCAAACAACAGCGGGATGCCGCCGATGGTCGCCGCGACGATGGCGCAACAGGAGGGCGTTCCGCTTTACATTTACGGGGTGGGAATGAAAACGCCGAAGGATGTTTCCGTGACGGGGTTGATGGCGCCGGAGCTGGCGTTTGTGAATGATGAAGTCCCCGTGGTGGTGCGGTTGCGCGCGCAGGGAGTCGCGGGACGCACCGCGCGGCTTGCCCTGATGTTGGGAGAGCAGCTTATGGACAGTCAGAGTGTGACGTTCTCCAACGACCTCGAACAGACAGTGACGATGAAGTTCACGCCGCGCGAGAAAGGCGCCTTCGATCTTTCGGTGACGGCCTCTCCTTTTCCTGACGAGTTGGTCAAGGACAACAACACCCGTGTCCAGCGGCTTCGGGTGTTGGACACCAAAATCAAGGTGCTCCTGGTCGAACAGGCGCCACGATGGGAGTTTCGTTATCTTCAGGCGTCGCTGTTGCGCGACCGCCGCGTAGAACTGAAATGCGTCTTGTTGGAGGGCGATCCCGGCATTGCCACCGGCGAGGCATCCCCCTATCTGGAGGAATTCCCATCGCGAAAAGAGGACCTCTTCCAGTACGATTTGGTGATCCTCGGCGACGTGGATCTGCAACGATTTCGGGCCGAGCAGATCGAGCTTCTCAGTCAGTTCGTCGGAGATTTCGGCGGCGCCCTGCTTTTGGTCGCCGGTAAACGTTTCAACCCCCAGACGTATCGCAAAACGCCACTGGAAAAACTGCTGCCGGTGGAATTGGATCCCTTAGCCACGGATGCCGAAGCCGAGTCGGCCACCGTGCCGATTCAACTGGAATTGACTCCCGACGGCAAAGCCAGCCCGATGTTGCGACTGTCGGACGATCCCGATGAAAACCTCGCTTGCTGGCGAAGCCTGCCGCCAATTTACTGGGATGCCCGCGTTGGCCGCGCCAAACCTGGCGCGGAGGTATTGCTGGTGGACGCCGACGACAGCAAGGCGACCCGCTTCGGCAAAATGCCGGTGCTGGCCACTCAACAGTACGGCGCCGGGCACACCCTGTTCCTCGGCACCGACAACACCTGGCGCTGGCGCAAGAACGTCGGCGAAACCTATTTCACGTCGTTTTGGGGACAGGTGGTACAACGCATGGCATTGCTGCGCCTTCTCGGCGCGCAAAAACGAATTCAAATCAGCGCAAACCGCCAGAGCTACGCGCCCGGCGAGCGCGTCTCAATCTATGCGCGAGTCTATTCGCCCAACTACGAGCCGGTCACCACCCCGACGTTGAAGGCGCTCGTGGCACCCCGAACACCCAATGGCTCCGCCCCGCCCGTCATCGAAGTGATTCTTCGCGCTCTGCCCGATCAGCCGGGAATGTACCGCGGCGAGTTTCTCGCGCCCGCTCCCGGTCCGTACGCCTTTTACCTGGAACGCGATCCGCAGACCCAGTTGGCATTCGACGTGGTGGAGCCAAAGCTGGAGTTTACCGACATTGCCATGAACGAGTCGCTTCTCAAAGAGATGGCCGCTCTCAGCGGCGGACAATTCCTCACCGATGCGGACCTGGCCCGCCTCGCTTCGATTATCGGACGCAAAACCGAGCGGGTCAGTTCGACCACTGAGATCGAGGTCTGGTCGTCGCCGCTCTATTTTCTGCTGTTGTTGTTGCTGGCGAGCGCCGAATGGATCCTTCGCAAACTCTGGCAATTGAAATGACCCATGAACACCGCCCCCCTCAACATCCAACCGCATCTCCACGGCCTCGAACAAAAACTGGCCGCTCTCCGTCACCTGCAAATCCTGGTCAATATCCTGACCGGATTTTCTGCGCTTTTGGCCGCGGGAATCGTGTTGGTGGGCGTCGAAATGACGTTGGACTGGTGGATCGAGCTGCCGCGAGCCGTGCGTCTGGTACTGTTGCTGGCCACGGGCGGCGTGTGTGGTTGGATCGCCGCGCGGTTCCTGATCAGGCCGCTCTTGTCACCGCCCGATGACGATACGCTGGCGCTACGCATCGAGCGCGCCACTCCCGGCCTGCGCAACCGCCTGATATCGGCCGTTCAGTTGGGACACCAGGAGCGCGTTTCCTCTCCCCGTCTCGTGGAACGGCTGATCGCCGAGACCGAACAACTCGCCCCCACGTTGGCCTACCACAAAGCCGTCCACTGGAAACCGCTGCTGCAAACGGCAGGCGCCGCTTTCCTGCTCAGCCTGGTCGCCGTGGCGGCTTTTGAACGCGCGCGACCGGCTAGTGTGGATTTGCTGCGGCGGGCCATGCTCATGCCGGTACCCGTCCCGCGCAAGACAAAGGTAATCTGTCTCACTCAAAATCGCGTGATTGCCAGGGGCGACAACATCCTCATCGAGGCCGTCGCCAAAGGGATCACGCCGCCTCATGGCCATATCAGCTTGAAATACGCCAACGGACAAACCCAGACCCTTACCTTGCTTCCCGCTACCGATGATCGCAGCCGATTCCGTCGTCTCCTCGAAAACGTGCAGGAATCATTTACCTACAAAATCAAACTCAACGACGGTCTCAGCGAGGACTTCGACATCACCGTGCGCCCCCGTCCCGCCCTCGCCTCCTTACGTTGTTTTCAAATTTATCCCGCCTACACTGGACTTGCCCCCACCCCACGCGCCCTCGGCGACCTCGTCCTGCTGGCCGGCAGCAAACTCCAGTTGCAGGCCGTGCCGACCAAACCGCTGCAACGCGCCGTCATCCGTCTGGCAGGACCGACCCGAGAAATTCCCATGCAACCCGGCGCGGAATGGACCGGCGAAATCCCGATCCCCGCCCAGGGGCTCACCGGCTTCTCCATCGGCCTGCTGGACCGCGATGGATTGACCTCCAAAGACGAAACGGTCTATCGCATAGACATCGTCCCCGATAAACCGCCGTCGGTCATCCTGACTCATCCGCAACGACGGGAAGAACTCGTCACCGTGTACGGCACTTTGTGGGTCGGCTTCGAGGCCGCCGACGAATACGGCATCGGCGCGGTATTTCTTCATTACAAGCAGGACGGTTCTGACGCGGTGAAAACCGTTGAGCTGGACCTCGAAGGCCAACACCCCAAAACGTTGCGCCGCCGCTACGAATGGAAGATGTCGGCCATCTCTCCGCTGCTGCTGGAGGGCACCTCCATCGAGTTCTGGATCGAAGTGCGCGACACCAATAACGTCACCGGCCCCGGCGTCAGCGTCACACCCCACCACTTCCTGAAAGTGGTCAGCGAAGCGGAAAAACGCGCCGAACTGATGAGCCGCCTCGATGAATTTCTCGGCCAAATCGGCGCCGCCGCCGACGCCCAGGAAAAACTCACCCGCTCTCTCGGCGAATTAATCCGCCAAAAGCCGACCCCGTAATCCAACACACGAGGTGCGTTGACCGGTTGCGTCCCACGCTCAAAACCCGTCCAGTGAGGACTTGACTTTGCGGTCGGATTTCGGCTTTTCTACCGCTCACCATGACTCGACAAGAACGATTCGCCGCGCTTCTCAGACTCTCACACGAACTCGGAAATCCATCCCGTTCCCTGGCCATTCTTGGCGAGGGCAACACCTCGACACGACTCGACGAGAAAACGTTCCTCGTCAAAGCCAGCGGCACCAGTCTTGGCACGCTCAAGGAAGAGGAACTTGTCGAGTGCCGATTTGCGGACATCGCCGCGCTGATGGAAAAAAAAGGCTTGAGCGACGCCGAGGTGGACGCCGCCTTGATGGATGCTCGCGTGGACAAAAGCGGACGTAAACCGTCGGTGGAAGCGCTGTTTCACGGCTATTTCCTGTCGCTGCCCGACATCGAGTTTGTCGGCCACACCCACGCCCCGGCAGTGACCGGTATTCTCTGTTCCCCCCGCGCGCGCGAGTTCGCCACCCAACGTATCTTTCCCGATGAGATTGTCTGTTGCGACGTTGAATCCGTTTTCGTTCCCTACACCGATCCGGGACTTCAACTCTGCCACGCCATCCGTACCGCCACCGAGGAGTTTCGCCAACGGCTCGGCCGCGTCCCGCGCGTGGTGTTGATTCAAAACCACGGCATCGTCACTCTTGGTCGCAGTGTCGAGGCGGTGCTGGCCGCTATGTTGATGGCGGAAAAAACCGCCCGAATCTGGACAGCCGCCGCCACGCTGGGCGGACCGAATTTCCTGAGCGCCCAGAATGTCGCCCGCATTTCGGGGCGTCCCGACGAAGCCTATCGCCGCAAAGTCCTGAAAGTTTGAGGAGAGGTTTTCATGAGCACCCATCATTATGTCGCCTGTGATCTCGGCGCCGAGAGCGGTCGCGTCATGCTCGGCACGCTCGCCAACGGCAAACTCACCCTCGAAGAAGTCCACCGTTTCCCCAACAACAGCATCACCATCGGCGGCACGCTTCGCTGGGATGCGCTCCGCATCTTTGACGAGTTGAAAACGGGGTTGCGCAAGGTCGCCCAGCGGGGGGTGAGTCCTGACAGCCTCAGCACCGATTCGTGGGGCGTTGACTACGTCTGGCTGCGCGACAACGAACCGATGCTCACGTTGCCCTACGCCTATCGCGACCCGCGTACCGACGACGGGTATAAACGCGCGTTCGCCGTCGTGAAACGCGAGGAAATCTTTGCCGAGACCGGCATTCAGTTCATGACATTGAACACGCTTTACCAACTCCACGCCGACGTGACATTCCGCCCCTGGATTCTAAAAACCGCCGACCGGTTTCTGACGATGGGCGATTATTTCAACTACCTGTTCAGCGGCAAGGAAGCCATCGAACAATCGCTCGCCAGCACCACCCAGCTCTACAACCCAAAGACCCGTACGTGGTCGAGCAAACTCCAGAAAAAACTCGGCCTCCCCGCCAAACTGTTCCCGAAAATTGTCAAGTCCGGCAGCGTTCTCGGCCCGTTGTTGCCCGCCGTTGCCAAGGAAACCGGACTCAAAGGTGTCAAGGTTGTCGCCACCTGTTCTCACGACACTGGCGCCGCCGTGGCCGCCGTACCGGCACAGGGCGCGCACTGGGCGTACTTGAGCAGCGGCACCTGGTCGTTGCTCGGTATCGAAGCAAAAGAGCCGATCATCAACGACAAGAGCCTCGCCTACAACTGGACCAACGAGGTCGGCTACGGCCACACAATTCGTTTCCTCAAAAACATTGTCGGTCTCTGGGTCGTCCAAGAATGCCGCCGCGCCTGGGCGGCTGAGGGCACCGAATACAACTACGACCAGATCACCCGCATGGCCGCCGAAGCCAGGCCGTTGAAGTGTCTCATCAACCCGAACGCCGCCCGTTTCCTCAAGCCGGGCGACATGCCGCAAAAGGTGGTTGCCTACTGCCGTCAGACCGGCCAGGAACCGCCCGGCACCCACGGCGAGATCGTCCGTTGCGCTCTCGAAAGTCTTGCGCTTGTCTATCGCAAGACCATTGCCGACGCCATTGCCATCACAGGACAACCCATTCAGCGCCTCCACATCGTCGGTGGCGGCACCAAAAACAGCCTCCTCAACCAGTTTGCCGCCAACGCCACCGGTCTGCCCGTCCTGACCGGGCCGGTCGAGGCCACGGCCATCGGTAATATCCTGATCCAGGCGATCGCCCTCAAACACCTGAAGTCACTCACGGAATTGCGCGCGGTCGTGCGCGACTCCTTCCCGATCCAGACCTACGAACCGCAGGACGCCGATCTCTGGCAGTCCGCCTATGAGCGATTCCAGAAACTAACGTTGCTGAAGTAAGCGCCCGCGCCGTGCGCCTGCTGTTGTCGGCCGACTTGTGCAGCGAAAGTTTTTGTCTATTCTGAAATCGTGAGCGAGACCATCAAACAGGGTCGTCAATACACCGGGACAGACCACCGGCCCCGCACCGACGATCCGTGTTGGGAAATCATCGGCGAATTGCCCGCCCAGACGCACTTCACGGATAACAAGCGCAACCCCGGCCTGTCGCTGCTGGCGCAAGTCCGATCGTTCAAAACAAACCACTATCGGGTAGATGACGTATGTGGCAAAAACAACACATTGGCCCACCCGATGTCTCCCGACCTAAAAATCCGATTCCCCGGCGTGTTCGATTCTTCACTTGAACCGGGCACAGAAACATCCGTCATCAAGAAACCGCCCGTCGCGGGCTACCACGTGGGGACATCGTGACTCCTCGTTTTGCCGCAGCACTGTTCGACGTGGACGGGACATTGCTCGACTCCACAGAGTATGTCATGGGCGCCATCGAACACGTCCTCCGCACACACGGGCGAACCCCGCCGCCGCGACCGCAAATCGGACGGATTCTCGGCCCGGCGCTGGCGGATTGTTACCGTGTGTTGGCGCCCGACATGGACCCGTCGCCGCTGGTCGCCGCCCACCGGGCATGGCAAAAGGAGCGCGTCCGAACCCTGCCCGTCCTCCCCTACCCGCGTGCCATCGAGACGCTGGTAACATTACGCGCCGCGGGCGTCCGTTGCGCGGCGGTTACGGCCCGATCCAAGGTCAGTTCGCTCGGCACGCTCGATGCCGCGGGGTTCGGTGGGCTGCTGGAGGTGGTGCTTTCTGCCGAAGACACTCCCCGCACCAAGCCGTATCCCGACCCTCTTTTGCTCGCGTTGAAACTGATGGAACTGACGCCCGACCGGGCGGTGTTTGTCGGCGACACCGAGGCGGACATTCTCGCGGGACGCGCGGCGGGGATGACGACCGTAGGGGTGACGTACGGTTTCTTCGGTAAGGCCATCGCGGCCTGTCGTCCTGACCACCTGATCGGCGACATCGCGGAGTTGACGTCCCTGCTGTTGGACGTGTAGAAGATTCCCGCCATGAACACATCGCTCCAGCCACAGGTCATTGAAACCTTTCAGCAACGCTTCGGCACTGCGCCATCCGCCGTGGTGCGCGCGCCGGGACGCGTAAATCTGATCGGCGAACACACCGATTACAATGACGGATTTGTCCTGCCGATGGCGATTGACCGGGCCACGTGGATCGCTCTGCGACCGCGTGCCGACGAGCGGGTGAGCATTTTCTCGCGCAACCACAATGAGGCGGTCGAGTTCAACCTCTCGAACATGACCAAAAAACCGCATCACTGGGGCGAGTACCCCAAGGGTGTTGCCTGGGCGCTACAGGAAGCGGGTTACAAACTCCATGGCTGGGAGGGCGTCACCGATTGCGACGTGCCCATTGGTGCGGGACTTTCCTCCTCGGCGTCGTTCGAGATGGCCGTAGCACGGGCGTTTGAGATTTCCAGCGGCTTTGCGTGGGACCCGGCAACCATGGCGCTACTGGGGCAAAAAGCCGAAAACAAATGGGTCGGCGTCAATTGCGGCATCATGGATCAGATGATCTCCGCCGCGGGAAAAAACGCACACGCGTTGTTGATTGACTGCCGCTCGCTGGAGCGCGAGTTGGTTCCCCTGCCCCGCGGAACGGTCGTGGTCGTGCTCGACACCGCCACGCGACGCGGCCTGGTCGGTTCGGCCTACAACGAGCGCCGCACCCAGTGCGAGGCGGCGGCGCGGTTCTTCGGCGTCAAGGCACTCCGTGACGTGAGCGTAGCCCAATTCAACGCGAAAGCCGCGCAACTCGACGAGACGACGCGGAAACGCGCCCGTCACGTCGTTACCGAAAATGAGCGTACCGTGCGCGCCGCCGAGGCGATGCGACGCGGCGACGCCCGTCTGCTCGGGCGACTCATGAATGAGAGCCACGAAAGTCTGAAAGACGATTTCGAGGTCACCAACGACGCCCTGAATATCATTGTCGAGTGCGCGCGTCGTGCTCCCGGTTGTATCGGTGCGCGGATGACCGGCGCGGGATTCGGCGGTTGTGCCGTTGCCCTGGTCGAGGAAGGCGCGGCGGACGTGTTCGTGAAAACCACGGCGGCCGACTATCAAACGGCGACCCGCCTGACCCCTCAGCTCTACGTCTGCCATCCCAGCAACGGAGCTGAAATTGTTTCCTAGCATGTGAGACACTCTCCGCTTCGGCGTTCGTTGCGCTTGGTGACGGTGGCCTGGGTCTTCGGGGCGGTCTGGATGTACACCATCACTGGCGCAACGCTGACACAATTCGCTCAGCTCCTCGGCATGTCTCGCTTCGGGTTTGGCGTGTTGGCGGCATTACCGTTTGCCGGCTGCGCTTTTCAATTGCCGGTGAGCTATATCATCGAACGCTACGGCCACCGCAAACAGATTTTCATCTCCCTGGGACTCATTCATCGCGCCTTGTGGCTGGTGGTGGCGGCCATTCCGTGGCTGTTGCCGGAAACGACTCGCGCGCGGGGCATGATTGTGGTCGTTGCCCTCTCATGGGCCACCGGGCAAATGATCGGCCCGGCCTGGGTGTCGTGGATGGCCGATCTGGTGCCCGAACCGATTCGCGGGCGGTATTTTTCCAGACGATCGCAAGTCGGCCAGGCGGTCGGCTTGGTGACAACGCTGGCGATTGGATTCGTTCTCGATCGGGCGGCCGCCCACGGCCCGGAAGCTCTCTTGAAGGCGGCTGCTGGCGGCCTGGCCGTAGCCGCCGTGTTTGGAATGGTGGACTTTTTGTTTTTCCTGCCGGTGGCAGAGACGGTGAGGCGGATGCCCAATCCCGACGTGAAATGGCGGCATCTGTTGCTGACGCCGTTGCGCGATTCCAATTTCCGATGTTTTCTCGGATTCACCGCCCTGTTGACCTTTTCGATCGGTTACATCAATCAGTTCGTCTGGCTCTACGTTCTCAACGTGGCGGGGTTCTCCAACACGGCGGCCAACGCGATGTTGGTGCTGGTGCCGCTGGCGACCTTCCTGGTGATGTATCCGGTCTGGGGACGGCTCGTAGATCGTCTCGGTCGCAAACCGGTCCTGATCATTGCGATGTTGTTGTTCGTGCAGGGCGCAGGTGCCTGGGTGTTCATCAGCCGCGAGCACTGGTTGGCGGGGTTTGCCGCCGTGACGCTCGGCACCCTGATGTGGCCGGGGATTGATCTGGCCAACTTCAACATCCTGTTGGATCTGGGCAGCGCCACGGAAGGACAACAGGAACGCGGCGCGCACATTGCCATCAACAGCGCCGTCATTGCCATCGCGGGAGTCGCCAGTGGCGTTTTTGGCGGCGTGCTGGCTCAGTTACTGAAAGACTGGCGCGGAACATTTTTCGGACAACCGCTCACCTATCACGGCGTGTTATTTCTAATCGCCAGCGGAGTCCGTTTGCTGGCTGCTCTCTGGCTTTTCCGCCTGCGCGAGCCAGGCGCCTACACCACGCGGGCGGCCCTGCGTTATCTGGGGACAAACCTCTATTCCAACCTTCAACAGGCAATGTTCATCCCCGGCCGTCTGCTGTGGCAATTGGGCCGATGGACCTACAAGCTCGGACCTCGCCGACGCAACTAGTGTCCGCCGCTTGCGCCGACACCGTGGAGCGCTTCTTCCCGGCTCAGTTTGGGCCAGCCATAACCATACAGGGCAACGATCACAAAACAGATCAACGGAACAATAAATCCACGCGACATGTCATAGTGATCGGCAACAGCCCCCATGAGCTTGGGCAAAAGAGCGCCACCGACAATAGCCATTACAATGAACGACGAGGCGCGCTTGGCGCGAGCACCCAACCCATAGATACCGAGCGCGAAGATGGTCGGGAAGGTAATGGACATGAAGAAGTAACTCAGGAAGACGCACAGTACGGACAACCAGCCGATTTTCAGGAATACAAGGAAACACAACACGGCATTGATCACGCTGTACAACCCCAGCATTTTATGCGCGGATACTTTTCGCAGCAGGCCCGCGCCAACGACTCGTCCCATCAGGAAGCAGAAGAAACCAACAGAGGCCAACGTTGCGGCAAACTGATTGGTAAACCCGATCACGCCGTCCTGAAACCGCAGTTCACCGGGGTAGGCATCCGCCAGCAGCAATCGGTTCAGGCGCGGCAGATTGGGGCGCGATTGCGCCAGAAGTTCACGAGTTTTGGGCTGGAGAGTAACGCCGCTGAATCGTTCCGGCGTGTAAAAGTTCTCCTTGAGGATAAGGCCGTTCAGTTCCTGCGCCAACGCGATACGAGCCGCCGTTGCGCTGGTCTTTCCCTCCTGGAATCGCTTCAGCGTTTCCATGGTGGAAGGCGAAAGATTGGTCGCCAGAAACGCGGACACCGGATCCGACGGCGCGATCAACTTCTTCGCCAAGGACGACACATCCTTGAAGTCGGACCGGGCAAAAGCGGTACGAACTTCGACCCATTTGTGCCCCTCTTTCATCCACGACGACGGCAGCGAGGGCGGTTCCGAGGTCACATAGTTGATCAGGAAACTGAAAATGCCACATTGGGCCGCGACGTAGAAAAACTGAGCCAACGTGGCGCCGGTAAAGTGTTCGTGCGACCAGATACTGTGATGAGTGAGTCGCTTGGTGATACCGAGCAACACAACCGCCCCGATCACGAACGCCAGACACGCGCCGACTGTCAGCACTACTCCGATGGAATTCTCCGCCGTCACAACCAGGCTGGACGGATGAGGAATCGCCGACGCCAGTCCCACCAGACGGGGACCAAGATGAAGACTGTCGAAGGTCAGCCAGAGGATGAACACAAAAACGCCGATGAGCGCGGCCACATTGCCAAGCAGCAAAATATAGGACAAAGGCCGATTCACATGACGTACTGGTGCAGAGGGAGCGACCTTGTTGTTTTCATCCTTCTCATCCATGTGATAATCGTCCTCCGCCTTGATGTCAGGGACCGGAGCAAAGTAAAAAATAACAGCCAAAATCAGCACCGCGACCGCCACACCCGCGTATGGAATCCAGAGCGTTTGCGAGCCGGTGCTACGGCCGGCCTCATCGGTGCCGTAGAAAAACAAGCTACCGGCAATCGGCCCGAAAATCCACCCCACACCGTTGCAGGATTGAGCCATGTTGATGCGAGCGGCAGCGTATCGCGCTGGGCCAAGCACCGTGGTGTAGGGATTGGCCACCGTTTCCAAGAACGTCAGACCGGCCGCCACGGCGCTCACGCCAAGTAGGAACGCCCAGAACTTCGCGATGTGCGATGCGGGAATGAACCAGAAGCCCCCCACCGACACCAACATCAACCCGGCAATGATACCGCCCTTGTATCCCAAACGTGTCGCCAACCAGCCAGCGGGAATGGACATAAGGAAGTAACCCATCCAGTGCGCAAACTGGACCCAGGCCGATTGGGACAGGCTCAGGTGCAATTCTTCCTGAAAATGCTTGTCCATCACGTCAATCATTCCGTTGCAAAATCCCCACAACAGGAACAAGGAACTGACAAGACAGAAAGTGAAGAAGACATTTCGACCATCTGGCAAAACGAACATCCCCTTCTCGGTAGTGGTAGTAGTATTGTTGTTCATGATGAGAACATGATTGTGGCCGAAAGGCTTATGCCATTATTGCTCGGGCGTCAAGCCAGACCTTCCAGCGCTTTCCTCTCGCACTGCGCGTATTTCTCAATGAGTTTGTCGTACACTTTCGTCGCCTTGACCGACGGTGTGACCTCGCTGCCGGGAACCGGATCGGTAAAACCGCGTACGATCTTGTCCCACGACGGTGCCCGGCCCTCATGCTCCAGCCAACCATGCGCGGCGCGCAATGCGGCACCCAGCGCCGCGCTCTTGGCAACCTCAATGCGAAGGACGTGGCAGTTCATCACATCAGCCACGACCTGGAGGATGGCAAGATTGTTGGAGGCGCCACCGGTGGCATAGATGCGGCTCGGTTTCACCCCCATCCACTGCGAGTGCAGCCGCATGGACATCATTTGGGCCTCAACAATCGCGCGACAATTGGCAGCGGCATCCTTCTCGTCGAGATCAATGCGGTGGATGCCCGGTTTGTGAACACGAGGTACGATCTCCGCCTCGAACCACGGCAAGAGGATGCCACCCTTATTACCAGGGGACGTTGCAGCGAACGCCTGGTTGAAGCCGTCCCAGTCAAGACCGTAGAAGTCCCGAATCTTCTCGCGCGCCAGCGAGCCGTTCTTAAAGCAGATCAATGTCATATAATCGCCCGTTGGCGCGCCAAACACATGTCCTTCCCCGTGTTCGTCCACCCGGCAATGCTTCATGTATCCAAACAGCGTGTCGCTGGTCCCGAGACTGATGGCGACTCTGCCCGGCTCGATCAAACCGAGGCCAATCACGCTACAGGGATTGTCGCCGGACCAGACCAGTGCCAGCGCATCCTTATTCAGGCCGTACTTTTTCACAAAATAAGGACTCACCGGCCCGATCGTCTTCCACGACTCTGCCAGCGGAGGCAGCTTCGCGGCCAGCCCCGGCGCCGTCGCTTCCAGCGCGGCGGGATGCCAGGTTTTCTTTTTGATGTCCATCAGGTTCATGCCGGCGCCATCGCCATGATCAATCGGCGCAATCTTGCCCGCCAAGATCGAGGCCATAAACGAACTGACGAGCGCGATACTGGCTGTTTTCGCGTAGTTGTCCGGTTCGGTCTTGTAGAACTTCCGAATCTGCGGCCCGGTGAAGCGCTCAAAGGCATCCGAGCCGGTCGCCTGGGCCGTGGCTTTGATGCCGCCGAGCGCCGCCCGAATCTCGGCGCATTCCGCGGACGTGGAGGAATCCATCCAGATGGGCGAGGTGGGACGCGCAAAAATCTTTGCCAGATTCTCTTTGAGGCTCTTGGCGGGATTGAGATTGGCGAACGCGGCGGCAGCCTGAGAATTCAAATAGACCGACCCGTGTTGTTGTCCGGAGCCGGAAACGGCAAGAACCTGGTCAAGCCTCACGCCGTCTTGTTTCATTTCGGCGAACAGCACGTCGAGCGCCTCGGCCCACATCAGTGGCGGACTGTGAACAATCAGCGGATTTTTGTCGCGCAATGTGCCATTGACGGTGCCGTACTGCGGCAATGTCTTGTCGAAGTTTAGCGACTTGTCGTACACCACCTTGCGCGCATCCAGATCAATGACGATGGCAGACAAGCTCTGGGTGCTCGAGTCCAATCCAAGAAACAATCGCGACATATCTGCGTGCCTCCGTTCGTTACGGTGGCGACTTGTAGCAAACCGTCATGCCAATGAAAACGAAAATCGTCGCTATCGCCGTCGGAAGACGGCTTGCCAAGCGTGGGGTGTTAGGGTAACAAGGAATCGTATGCTGTATCGGCCATTTGGGAAAACAGGTTGGCGCGTGAGTCTGGTGGGTCTTGGGTGCTGGCAGTTCGGTGGCGCAATCACTCTCGACGGTAAACCCGACGGTTGGACCGGCGTCGCCGACGACGAATCGGCGGCCACCGTCAAACGCGCCGTGGAACTTGGCGTGAATTTCTTCGACACTGCCGACATGTATGGGTGGGGACACAGCGAAGAGGTTCTGGGGCAGGCATTGAAAGACTGCGGGTGCCGCGACCGTGTGTATGTGGCAACAAAGGTTGGTTTCTGGCACGACACGGCTGAACGCCGCACCGTCAACGAATCACGCGACTACATTCTCCGCGCCTGTGAAGCCAGTCTGCGCCGTCTCCGCACTGATTACATTGACCTCTATCAGTGCCATCTGTGGCGAACCACGCGCTGGCAGGAGTTTCTCGATGCTTTCGCCCTTCTCCAGCGACAAGGAAAAATCCGTTACTTTGGCGTTTCCACCAATGACTTTGACATGGTCGAATCCTTCGACACCCAGCGCAATCTCGCTGCCGTGCAATCCAACTACAACCTTTTGGATCGCCGTGCGGAACAACAAATTCTCCCCTACTGCCGCGCCCGCGGCATTGCCTTCATCGCGCGGGGAACTCTCGCTCGTGGTCTCCTTTCAGGTAAATACAACAAGGCATCCCGCTTCGATCCCAACGACATTCGCTCAAACTGGCTTACCAACGCCGGCCGCGAGGACTACGAGCGCTCCATCGAGATAGTGGAGCAATTGAAACCCATTGCCTATAAAGGTGGGTTTTCGCTCTCCCAACTTGCCGTCAAATTTGTCCTCAACCACGTCGGCGTTTCCCTCGCGCTCGTGGGTGCCAAGAACCGCTCCCAGCTCGAAGAAAATGTCACCGCCACCTTTCTTGCTCCCCTCACCCGCGAGGAACTCCGCGAGATCGAAACCGTCCTCTCGTCCGCACCGCCTCAACGCGTTTCCTCCATCGCCTAAAACAACAGGGCCGATGCGTTGCCGCACCGGCCCTGCGTGACTTTCGGAAGAACGTAACGGACTACGCTTTTTCCAACTCCTTGTCCATGGCCGCCATTTCCGGCGTGTCCCGTTTGGACTGGTTGACCGCCCAGACGATCGCGGCCAGGCCGATTACGGCGATCACAATCGCCACGCCGTAGGACAATTTCCCGCTCGCTTCCAAGCCGGGAACCTTGTGGAACTTCAACACGATCGGCAGCATCAACAAACTGACCATGTTCATAACCTTGATCAATGGATTGATGGCCGGGCCGGCGGTGTCCTTGAGCGGATCACCCACGGTATCGCCGGTAACGGCCGCTTTGTGTTTCTCGCTGCCTTTGCCGGTTTCCTTGGTGCGCGGCTCGTCTTCAATCGCTTTCTTGGCGTTGTCCCACGCACCACCGGCGTTGGCCATGAAAACGGCGATCATCTGGCCCACCACAATCATGCCGGCCAGGAAACCAGCCAGCGCCAGCGGTCCGAGCACGAACCCCACGCACAACGGTGCGAGAATCGCCAGCAAACCGGGACCGATGAGTTCCTTCTGGGCCGCGCTGGTGCAGATCGCAACGACACGACCGTAATTGGGCGTCTTGCGACCTTCCCAAATATCCTTGTCGCGGAACTGGATACGGCATTCCTTGACGATCAGGAAGGCGGCGCGTCCCACGGCGCGAATGGTCATCGAGCTGAACAGGAACGGCACGGCGCCACCGATCAACAAACCGATAAACAGCGTTGGATTCGCCACGGTCAACATCCCGGCCACGCTGTTGTATTGGTCCACCGTCATCTTGCTGATGCCCTCTTCGCTGCCCATTGTCATGACGGCAATGAAGCTGGCGAACAGCGACACGGCAGCGATCACCGCGGAGCCAATCGCGATTCCTTTCGTCTCGGCCTTGGTGGTGTTGCCCACCGCGTCGAGGTCGGCGAGAATCTGGCGAGCCTGACCGTATTTTTGTTCGCCCATCTTTTCCTTCTCGTACCCCATTTCACCAATGCCGTTGGCGTTGTCCGCTACCGGGCCAAACACGTCCATGGAAATCGTGTTGCCGGTGAGCGTCAACATGCCGATGCCGCACATGGCGACACCGTACGCGATGAAGATCGGCGAGGTGCCAACATAGATGGCCACCGAGGCGCCGATGGCAGCCGCAATAATGATCGTGGCCCAGACCGCAGATTCGTAACCGACTGCGAGACCTTGAATGATGTTGGTCGCGTGTCCGGTCTGGCAAGCTTTGGCAATGGACTTCACCGGAGGATGCGAAGTGTGGGTGAAATAGCTCGTGCACTTGTTGAGCGCCACCGCGAGGAAGACACCAATCAAGCAGGTCCAGGCAGGACGCAGATCCAGCCCGCTGATCCCGAAGCTGGCCCAGAACGGCAACTGTACCTGTCCGTTAACCATGAAGTTCTGGAAGCCCGGTAACGCCTGTTTGTAGTGCTGGAAGTAGGCCGCATCGAATTTCAGGTAGAACAGGCCGAGGAGCACAAAGCCCACGACACTGATAATCGAGCCAATCAGGAAGCCACGATGCACCGAGTGCAGGGCCGCGTCACCGCTGTCTTCCGGCTTGGCGCGAACGCTGTAGGTAGAAATAATCGAGCCAATGACGCCAATGGCGCGCACCAGCAAGGGGAAGATAACGCCTTTGTGACCAAAAGAGGCGTAGCCGAGAATCATCGCGGCCACAATCGTAACCTCGTACGACTCGAAGATGTCGGCTGCCATACCGGCGCAATCGCCGACGTTGTCGCCGACGTTGTCCGCGATGGTCGCCGCATTGCGGGGATCGTCCTCAGGAATGCCCGCCTCAATTTTGCCAACGAGGTCGGCGCCCACGTCCGCCGCCTTGGTGTAGATGCCGCCACCCACGCGCATGAACAACGCGATGAGCGTGCCGCCAAAGCCGAATCCAAGCAGCACTTCATACGCCTTCTCGCCGTATGCCATGAAGATCAAGGTGCCGCCGAGAAGACCGAGACCGTCGGTCAACATGCCCGTAATCGTGCCAGTGCGGTACCCGACCTGCAATGCGCCGCCAAATGATTCACGGGCGGCGGCCGCCACGCGCAGATTGCCGAGCGTGGCAAATCGCATTCCGACAAACCCAACGCAGAAGCTGAACAGCGACCCCATCAGGAACGCCGCCGCGCGCCCAAAAGCCACTTCCTGCCCGTTCTCCAACGCGGTGAAGTAAAGCACGCCGGTCAGGATGACAATCAAAACGACAATCTTCTTGAACTGTTGCGCGAGGTAGGCATTGGCGCCCTCACGAACAGCGTCGGCCACCTTCTTCATCTTTTCGGTGCCGGTGTCGGAATTGACAACCTGTTTCACGAGCATCAACGCATAAGCCAGTCCCGCAAACGCCACTCCCAGCACCGCCCAAAGCGCGATTTTCTCGCCCACCACGTAGTCGCTGCTGGTCATGAAAGCAAAGAACTGGAATTTCTGCGCCGCGCCGTGTGCCGCTTCGCGCACCGCTTCCTGCGCTCGCGCCCATTGAGCCGCAAGCAGAGTGAACGCGCAAAGGCCAAAGGCGACAAACGCCTGGCGCTTCGCGCTACCGCGTGTGAGCCGTTGCATGGCTCGGTTTAATGATGCCGTCATAGTTATAACTCTTCCTTTCAAACTTCTTTGGGTTTTGAGGTGAAAACGACAGAAGCGCGCGGAGATTACACAACCCCCCGCCAGTTGCAAAGCGAAATTTTTCAAAATCGGGAACCGGTGGGGAGACGGCACCTCGTCAATGAATCGGGCGGTGGCTGACACAGAAAACACTACCTTGTTCACCGGGATGCGGAGAAACTGCGATGCCTGCCATTGAAGCATTTCATCCCCTGCGGTACACTTTCCCGCACTCGTGAAAACATCCGATTTCGATTATTCGCTGCCCAATGATCTCATTGCCCAGCAACCGCTGGCCGATCGCGCTGCCTCGCGGATGATGGTGATTGACCGCGCCAGCGGCGAAATCCGTCATGACCAGTTCCACAATTTTCCCCGCTACCTCCGGCCCGGTGATCTGCTTGTTCTCAACGACACCAAGGTCATCCCCGCCCGTATCTGGTCACAAAAACCGAATGTTGAACTGCTTCTGGTCGAAAACCTCGGCAACAACCGCTGGTCCGCTCTCGTCAAGCCCGGCCACCGGGCCAGGGTCGGGCGGACACTGGAATTCACTCCGTGGCTGAAGGCGGAGGTCGAAGGCGAAACCGATTTCGGTGGGCGAATCCTCCGTTTCAGTGGCAACGTGGAATCGTATCTGGCACATCATGGGGTTCCACCGTTGCCGCCGTATATCCGACGACCTGTGCAGTGTGGGAGCCGCCTCCGTGCGGCGACAGACCGGGGCGCCGAGGCCCCACCCTCATTTTCCGATTACGACCGCTATCAAACAGTTTACGCGCGGCATCCCGGCGCGGTCGCCGCGCCGACAGCGGGGCTACATTTCACGCCGGAGATGCTGGCGAGCTTGCCGCACACGTTTGTCACGTTGCACGTGGGCATCGGTACGTTTCGCCCGGTGAAAGTGGAGAATGTCGAGGAACACCAGATGCACGCTGAGCGATTCTCGATCTCCACCGAGGCGGCCGATAAGATGCGGGCGGCTCAACGGATCGTGGCCGTCGGCACCACCGTGGTGCGGGCATTGGAGTCGGTCGGAGAGCCGCGCGCCGCTTCTGGTTCGACGGACCTTTTCATTCGTCCGCCGTTTCGGTTCCGTGTCGTGGGCGCGCTGCTGACAAATTTCCATCTGCCAAAGTCCACTTTGTTGATGCTGGTGAGCGCCTTTGCCGGGCGGGAATTGGTTTTGCGGGCGTATGCGGAGGCGGTGCGGGAACGGTACCGCTTCTTCAGCTACGGGGATTGCATGTTGATTGTGTAGTTTCCTTTTCGGGCCAGATCAGCGACGCGGCCACCGACAACGCCAGTACTCCCGCTACCACGCCCAGGGCAATGACGGTGGGGATCTTTACCCAGTGCGAGAGAATCATCTTCAGCCCCACGAACACCAGGATCACCGATAACCCGTAGTGTAACAAGTGGAAGAGGTTCATCACGCCGTGCATTGCAAAGTACAACGCCCTCAATCCGAGAATCGCAAAGACATTGGACGTGTACACGATGAACGGGTCATGGGAAATGGCCAGCACGGCAGGAATGGAGTCCACGGCAAAAATCAAATCGGTGGTCTCCACCACCACAAGCACCACCATCAACGGCGTGGCCAGCAGTCCCGTTGAGCGTCGCACCCAAAAACGATCCCCCTCAAAATCGGTGGTGACGGGAAACGCTCTGCGGAACAGCCGCAACACGGGGTTGTGTTCGGGATGAACTTCTTCGTCCTTGCCTGTGGCCATCTTGATACCGCTGTAAATCAGCACGACGCCAAACACGAAAATCACCCACTCAAACCGCTGGAGCAATGCCACGCCCACAACGATAAACACCGCCCGCATCACCAGCGCGCCCAGGATCCCCCAAAACAACACCTTGTGTTGGTAACGCGCGGGCACGCGAAAGTAGGAAAACAACAGCAGAAACACGAAGATGTTGTCCACGCTCAGCGATTTCTCAAGGACGTAGCCGGTCAGGAACTCCAGCGCCTTGACTTTGCCCAGCCAGAAGTACACCCCCACGTTGTACAATAGCGCCAGCGCAATCCAGACAGTGCTCCACCCCAGCGCCTCCTTGAGTTTTATCTCATGCGTCTTGCGATGAAACACACCAAGGTCCAGCGCGAGCATCGCTAGGACAAACGCGTTGAACAGGATCCATTTCCAGATGGGACCAGGCACGGGCGCGGATTCTGCGGGTAGAATTGACAAGAGTCAACTTCAACCGGTCAAACCGCTGGTTTCGGGAAACGGCGTCTGTTATGCTACCGCCCAATGAACACCAAACACAAACTCTTCCTCCTGTTCTCGCTCCTCCTCGCCATAGGCGGATTGGCCTATTGGTATTTTGAGCGACGACAGCAGGAAACAGGCGTCCTCCGCTTGTCCGGCAACATCGAGGTCACCGATGTCCAACTCGCCTTCAAAATTGCCGGCCACGTCGAGAAACGCCTCGTGGATGAAGGGCACTCGGTCACGCAGGGACAGTTGATCGCCCTGCTCGACAGCGCGGACCTGCGCCAACAGGTGGAAATCCGCAAGGCCGAACTGGCCGCCGCGCAGGCGGCACTGACGGAACTGCTGAACGGTTCCCGGCCACAGGAAATCGCCGCCGCGGCGGCTGCCGTCGAAAGCGCCAGAGCGGAAGCCGCTCGTTTGGCGCTGGACCTGCAACGCGCACAGGAACTTTACGCGACAAAAGTCATTCCCCTTCAAAACCTGCAGGCCGCCGAAGCGGCCAGCAAGGTCGCGGACGCGCGCGTCCGCGAGGCGGAGGCGCAGTACAACCTTGTCAAAATCGGCCCGCGACAGGAAGCGATTGACCAGGCGCGCGCCCGCCTGCAACAGGCCGAACACGCGCTGGGGCTGGCCAACGTCCAATTGGGGTACGCCACGCTGACCTCCCCACTGACCGGCGTGGTGTTATCGAAGAACATCGAACCGGGCGATTACGTCGTGCCGGGCACGCCCGTGGTGACCGTGGCGGACCTGGTCAACGTCTGGCTGCGCGCATATGTCAGCGAGACCGATCTCGCCCGGATCAAACTCGGCCAGACAGCGCGCGTGACCACCGACACCTATCCCGGCAAGGTCTATGAGGGCCGCATCGGTTTCATCTCCTCCGAGGCGGAGTTCACCCCGAAAAGCGTCCAGACACCCAAAGAACGGGTCAAACTCGTGTACCGTGTGAAAATTGACATCACCAACCCGAATATGGAGTTGAAGGCCGGAATGCCGGCCGACGCGGAAATTCCGGTGCCGTGAACGCCGTCATCCGAACCGAGTCGCTGACCAAACGCTTCGGCGCGTTGACCGCGGTGGACGCGCTGACGCTGTCGGTCGAGGAAGGTGAAATCTTCGGGTTGGTCGGTCCGGATGGTGCCGGCAAAACCACCACAATGCGGTTACTGACCGCCATCATGGAACCGACATCGGGAGAGGCATGGGTGGCCGGGCGACACGTGGTTCGCGAGGCCGAGACCATCAAGGACAATATTGGTTACATGAGCCAACGGTTTGGACTGTACCCGGACCTGACCGTGATGGAGAACATTCATTTCTATGCCGACATCTACGGGGTTCCGTCGAGAAGCCGCGCCGACGCGATCGAGCGGCTGTTGGCATTCAGTCATCTGACCCCCTTCAAGAAACGCCTCGCCGGGAATCTTTCCGGTGGGATGAAACAGAAGCTCGGCCTGGTCTGCGCGTTGATTCACACGCCGAAGATCCTTTTTCTTGATGAGCCGACCAACGGCGTGGACCCGGTCTCGCGGCGGGATTTCTGGCGCATCCTCTACCAACTCGTGCGGGAAAAAGTCACAATCTTCGTCTCCACGGCCTACCTCGATGAAGCCGAACGGTGCAACCGTCTGGCCTTGATGCACAAGGGCAAACTGCTCGCACTCGGCACGCCCGACGAGGTGAAACGGTTGATGCGCGGAACAATCCTCGAAGTACGCGCCGCCGCTCCGCGCCGCGCGGTGGCGGTTTTGCGGGAAAAACTGCCCGGCCACGCCGCCGGTTTGTTTGGTGACCGGGTTCATTTGGTGACCGACGAGCCGGAGAGGATCGCCGCCGCCATCCGCGGCCTGATCGAGGTGGAGTCCATCCAACCGGTCGAACCGTCCTTGGAGGACGTGTTTGTGTCGGTGTTGGGAGGCGACCCGCCATGAACGAGGTGGCCGTCGCGGTTCGCGATTTGGAAAAGCGGTTTGGCAATTTCGTCGCGGTCAACAAGATCAGCTTCGAGGTTGGACGGGGCGAAATCTTCGGGTTCCTCGGCCCGAACGGCGCTGGCAAATCCACCACAATCCGCATGTTGTGCGGCATCCTCGCCCCCAGCGGCGGCACGGGAACAGTGGCCGGCTTCGACGTGCGCACGCAAGCCGAGCAGATCAAGGCCAACATCGGTTACATGTCGCAGAAGTTCTCGCTCTACGAGGATTTGACCGTCGAAGAGAACATAGATTTCTACAGCGGCATCTACCGGATCGCTCCGCAACGGAAACTGGCGCGCAAGGAATGGGTGCTGGAAATGGCCGGACTGAAGGAACACCGGCGATCGCGCACGGGCATTTTGTCGGGCGGCTGGAAACAGCGGCTGGCGCTCGGTTGCGCCATTGTGCACGAGCCGCCGATCATTTTTCTCGACGAACCGACATCGGGGGTGGACCCGATCAGCCGCCGCCAATTTTGGGATTTGATTTATCAACTGGCCGGGCATGGGGTGACGGTGTTTGTGACGACGCATTACATGGACGAGGCGGAATACTGCGAGCGGATCGGGTTGATTTACCGGGGCGAACTGATCGCGCTGGGCAGCCCGGAGCAACTGAAGACCGAATGGATGCGCGAAGATGTGATCGAAGTGCGCTGCGATCGTCCGCAGGAGGCCATGGCCGCGGTGGAAACGCTCGATGGGGTAAAAGAAGTGGCGTTGTTTGGACGCGGGTTCCACGTCGTGGCTGCCGATGCCGTCGCCGTGATCGGTTCGATCCGCCAGACACTGGTCGCGCGCGGCCATGCGGTGGCGCAGGTTGAGCAGATCGTGCCGTCGTTGGAGGACGTTTTTGTTTCACTCATTGAGGCCCATGACCGGGCCGAACAACCCCAACAACAGGAGATACAACGATGAAGCCAAACACGAAATCGCCATTGGCGGTCGCGCCCGTGGCGTCCGTCGCGCTGGTCGAGTATCAGCGCGGGGCCGTGGTGAGCCGCGAGGTGGTGAAGAAAAAGACCGGAATCGTGACGTTGTTTGCGTTCGATAAAGGACAGGGTTTGAGCGAGCACACGGCGCCGTTTGACGCGCTGGTGGAAGTGCTCGACGGCGAGGCGGAAATCAGCGTCGCCGGGAAAGCGCATCGGGTCGGCAAAGGCGAGTTGATTCTGATGCCGGCCAACGAACCGCACGCATTGAAGGCGGTAAAACGGTTCAAGATGATGTTGATCATGATCCGGTCCTGATCGGAGGCGGAAACGATGAAGTGGCGTCGGGTCTGGGCCATCGGGCGCAAGGAGTTTTTGCATGTGTTTCGCGATCCGCGCAGTCTCGGACTGGCGTTGGCCATCCCGGTGTTGTTGCTGGTGTTGTTCGGCTATGCCCTGACGCTGGATGTGGACAACGTCCAGACCGTTGTTTGGGACCAGGACGGCACGCCCGCCAGTCGGGAACTGGTGAGCCGGTTTCTCGGCTCGCGGTATTTTGGCTCGGCAGGGCGCGCCGACAATTATCGGCAGATTGAAGAGGCGCTCCTCTCGCGGCGGGCGCTCGTGGCGCTGGTCGTGCCGCGCGGGTTCGAGGGCGACATGCGCACGGGACGAAAGGCGCGGGTGCAACTGATTGCCGACGGCAGCGACGCCAACACGGCGACGCTGGCGCTGGGCTACGCCGAGGCCGTGGTGGAAGCGTATTCGCAGGAAATCGTGATCCAGACGGTTCAGCGCCTCGGCGGCAAACCGCTGTCGCCGCCGTTGGAGGTCCGTCCGCGGGTCTGGTTCAATACCGAGCTGGAATCGAAGAACTACATCGTTCCCGGTTTGATCGCCATCATCATGATGATTATTACGGCGTTGTTGACGGCGCTGACGGTCGCCCGCGAATGGGAGACCGGCACGATGGAGCAGCTTGTTTCAACGCCGGTGCGCGGCACGGAGTTGATTGTGGGGAAGCTGGTTCCGTACTTCAGCATCGGCATGTTTGATCTGCTGGTGGCGGTGTTGATGGGGCAATATATGTTTCACGTGCCGCTGCGCGGAAGTGTCCCGCTGGTATTCGGCATTTCGGCGGTGTTTCTGCTCGGCGCGCTTTCGATGGGCATGGTAATCAGCGTGGTGGCAAAAAATCAATTGATGGCCAATCAACTGGCCATGATCACGACGTTCCTGCCGACGTTTCTGTTGTCGGGCTTTGTCTATGCCATTGCCAACATGCCGCCGCCCGTCCAGGTCATCACCCATATTGTTCCGGCGCGTTATTTCATCGCCCTGCTGCGCGGGGTGTACCTCAAGGGTGTCGGCCTGCGCGTGATGGCGACGGATGCCGCGTTGTTGGCGGTGTTCGGCGTCGTCATGTTCGCGCTGGCCATCGGGCGGTTCAAAAAGAAACTGGAATAACCATGTTCGAACGCATTCGACAGATGCTGATCAAGGAGTTCATTCAGCTTTTCCGTGATCCCCGGATGAAGTCGGTGTTGTTCATCGTGCCGGCGGTACAAACGATTGTATTTGGTTACGCGGCGACCACAGACGTAAGCCGAATCCGCACAGCGATTTACGATCTGGACAACAGCATCCAGAGCCGCGCGCTCATTGCCCGGTTTGTCGGCTCCCGCCATTTCAATGTCGTCGCTCGCGTGACGGATGAGCGCGAAGCACAATCGCTCCTCGATCACAGTAAGGTGCAGGTCGTATTACGCATGAACAAGGGATTTGGGGCGGATGTGGACGCCGGGCGCACGGCGCCGTTGCAATTGTTGTTGGACGGCACCGATTCCAACACCGCCGGTATCATTCTCCGTTACAGCAGCCAGATTGCCCGTGAGTTCTCGCAACATGTCCTCACCGTGCGTGCCGAGCGACTGTTGGGCGCGGCGCGGCGTCCCGAAGGGGTTGAATTGGTCGCGCGGGCCTGGTTCAACGACAATCTCGAGAGCCGCAATTTTTATGTGCCGGGCGTCATTGCCAACATCGTGTTGATCATCACGCTAGTGCTGACCAGCATGGCGGTGGTTCGGGAAAAGGAGATCGGGACAATGGAACAGGTGATGGTCACACCGATTACGTCGTTTGAGTTCATTCTTGGCAAGACGGTGCCGTTTGCCCTCGTGGCGTTCGTGGATGTGCTGCTGATCACGGCGGTCGGTGTTTTTTGGTTTGACGTGCCCATCCGCGGCAATCTGTTCTGGCTGTTGTTCGCGACGGGGTTGTACCTGTTGTCCACGCTCGGAGTTGGGCTGCTCATCTCAACGGTCAGCCGCACCCAGCAACAGGCGATGATGACCACATTTTTCTACATTTTCCCGGCTATTCTGCTTTCTGGTTTTGCCTTTCCCATCGCCAACATGCCGACGATTATCCAGTATGTCACCTACCTCGACCCGCTCCGTTATTTTCTCGTCATCCTGCGCGGAATCTTCCTCAAAGGGGTTGGGTTCGAGGTTCTCTGGCCTCAAATGCTCGCCCTTGCCCTTCTGGGAGCGGCCACCCTCTGGCTGGCCATCGCTCGTTTCCACAAAACGCTCACCTGAGTTTGGTCTTGAAGGGGTTTCCCCTCCCCACTACACTGCGCGGTGTTATGCTGACGGATCAAACCATCTTGCGATTGGCGGACGATGTCCGGTTTCAATCGCTCGGGGAGGGACAACAGACAGTGATTGTTTCGCTGAGTTCTGGGTATCTCTACACCTGTAACGACACCACCCACTCCTTCTTGAAAGCCATGGATGCGCGGAAAACCTTCGGCCAGATCGTGGACGCGCTCGCTGCCGAGTACGATGTGAACCGCGACAAACTGCGGGCGGACATGGCGGCGCTATCGGAAAAACTGCTCAAAGAGAAGTTGGTGGTCATCCATGCGTGAAACCATCCTGCGGATGCACGTCTGGCTGGTGGCAACGCTGATTCCGCTGTTGGTAAAGTTTCTCGACATCCCCGCCCTGCTGCGTCTGGCCGAGTTCCCCGGCCGCTGGCATCCGTACGCGGGCATCCCAGCCGAGACAATCGCGGGAATTGTGGATCGGCGGCTTGCCAACCCGTGCCACATGCGACGACGCCGTTGTCTGCGACAGGGACTGACTTTTTTCCATTTTCTGCACCTGGCCGGCATACCGTCTGAAATCACGTTTGGAGCGCTGGGACCCGCTACGCCAGGGCGACGGATGCACGCGCATTGTTGGGTGACCGTCAACGGAGTGGCGTTTGACCCGCCGGTGGGGCCGGTCGCGGTTTTGTTCACGCACCGTTATCAACCTGAAAGGAGTCGTTGACCATGCAAGAGAAAAAAAGCTATGTCGAGCCGACGCTGGAGAAGCGCGACGCGCTTGTGGAGGTAACACAAGGCGCTCCCTTGCCGATTTCGCAGATTCCCATTTGAGATCGCGTTTCTGTGTCCGTCTCCTTCACACGTCATTACGACATTCACGGTCTCCGTTTGAGTGTTGAGGCTGAGAGTGCTGTTCTGGGCGAAAGTCTGGAAACCGTTCTTGGCGCGTTTGCCGTTTGCGCGAACGAGGGGGGCGGGTATCAGGTGAACTTGTGTTTCGGCGAGCCGCCGCGACGGGAAGCTGCTCCGCTTTTGTGGCGCGGCGAATGGGCGTCCGATGTCGAACTGGAATGCTACCACAACGACGGGACACGGATTTTTCTGGTACCAGACAGGGCGCGTCTCTGCCTCGATCTTGTCCGTCACCGCTGCGATGTCGTAGTCAAGCCGGGGCAGGAGCGATGCCTGCGCTGCGGTTGCATGACCTATGTGTTGTGTGAATTCCTTGGCAACGACGGCCAACACGTGGTTCACGCGGCCTGCCTGGCGGCAGAGACCGAAACGGACAAGCGCGCGGTTTTGTTGGCGGGTGTTTGTGGCGCGGGTAAAACCACCACGGCACTGGCGCTGGCACGGGCCGGAATGCGGATCCTGACGGACGACGCCGCATTTTTGGTACAGCGCGCCGCGGGATTGCGCGTTTGGGGGTTACCGCGCCCTTGCAAGGTTCACCGTCAAACGGTCAAGATGATGGACTGGCTCGACGCCGTGGAGAGTCGCCCCATTGCCGGCACGGAAGAATCCGCCGTGGATTTGCGCCATCTGCCGTCGGGAGATCCGCGATGGGAACTCGTCCCCGGTCTTGTGCTGTTGCTGGAGCCACGCAACGAGCGGTCGCACCGGTTGCAGGAAACCAACAACGTGGATGCTCTCGCCGAGTTGACCCGCCAGAATGTTCGCACGGCACATGGCCTGGCGATCAATCGGGCGGGAGAAAGTTTTCAGGCGCTTGCCTCACTCGTTATGAACAGCCGTGTTTATCGGCTGAGTGTTGGCCCGGAGCTTGGCACGTTGCACGGACTGCTGCAATCCCTGTTGGAGGCTTGAGGCTTGTCGCGTCGGAACATCGAGGCATGGTTGTTGCGATTGGCACTGCCAGAACCCGTCACTGCAACGGATTTGCCGCCACTGGTGGCCAATGAATTGGCCTGCCTCGGCGAGATGGCGTGCCAACATGGGGTTCTGCCCGCCGTTGTCATGAATGCTGCCCGATTGATCCCGCACGATCTCTCGGCGTTACGGCGCCCCCTTGTTGCTGCCACTGGATTTGCCATGATGTTGCGGTTGCGGCTGCCGCCAATTCTGCAGGCATTGAGGGAGCACGGGGTGCGCGCTGTTGTGTTACGCGGCCCGGAGTTTGCCGATCGCCTCTATCCGGAGCCCGGATTGCGACTGTTTACGGATTTGGACATTCTTGTGCCACGCGCGGCCATGGAAACCGCCGGAGCCGCATTGCGCCGCCTCGGTTACCAACTACTAACCCTGAAACATCTCAAACACACCACCCCGTACGGTGAGCAGCTTTGGAAACACCCCGATCACGGCCAGGAACAGGTCGAGATCCATTGGAACCTCGTCAACTCACCCGCTCTCCAACGCGGCGTCTCCGTCGAACTGGCCGATTTGCAATTTGATTCCGCCACGGGGCAGCTCACCCCTGCCTCGCTGTTGTTGATCGCCGCCGTGCATGGGGCCACCAGCCACAGTTTCGACCGCCTTCAAATTCTTTGCGATATCCGCCAAATCGCCCACCAGGTCGTGGATGACGATTATCTTGCCAGCGTTTGCCAACGCACCGGTAGCGCCTTTTCGGTGCAGACGGGGTTGATGCTCGCGGAACGGGCGTTCGGGGATGACGCCTGCCGTCGTTTGCGCGAACGGCTCGGACACGCGGCTCCCTGTTGGTTGCTGACACCTCGCGCAGTGCTGCGCTCTAACAAACCCCTGAACAAGTTCCGCCGCCAATTATTCCGGGAAATACTAAAACGCCGATGAGGGTCCTACTCATCCAACCCGTCCCACCCCGACGATACTGGCCACGCGGTCAATATCGTTCCATGCACATTCCCACCGGACTGGCCTACATCGCTTCCACACTGAAACGAGCTGGTCACGAGGTCAAACTCCACATCCGCGAAGAACATCTGCACAAACACAACTTCGATTGGGCGGCAGCGGACGAAGTGTTGCGCAACCTGCTGCGCGGTTTCCGCCCCGACCTGGTCGGTTTCTCGGTGCTCACTCCCGCCGTCGAAGAAACCGCTCAGCTTGCCCGACTCGCCAAACAGATCTGCGGCCTCAACACCATCACGGTCGCCGGAGGAGTTCATCCGACCGCGATGGGACGCGAAATGCTGGAAACCATCCCGGAACTGGACTTGGTTGTCCTCGGTGAAGGCGAAATGACCTTGCTCGAACTGGCCAACGGAAAGCCTCCCGCCGAAGTGCCGGGACTGCTCTATCGTCACAACGGCGGATACCCACAAACATCGCCTCAACCACCGGTACGGGACCTGGATCAGTTGGCGCCGATTGACTACGACATGTTCGACATGAATTACTACACCGCGCCCAGCCGCTGGCTGATCCGTTGGCTGGAAATGCCCGCCATGAACCTGCGAACCTCGCGCGGATGCACCCACCGATGCCGTTTCTGCGCCGGACATCTGGTCAGCGGACTGGGCGTGCGTTTCCATTCCATCGAGCGCGTGGTCGAGTGGATGCAAATGGCGGTGGAACGGTTTCATGTCCGGGGCATTCATTTTGAAGACGACACCCTGGGCGCCAACCCCGAGCGCCTCGTCGCACTCTGTCAAACCCTCCGACGTTACGGACTCGAACGACGACTCTGCTGGGATGGCTGCCTGCGCGTGGACCAGGCGTCACCCGAACTTCTCGCCGAGATGAAAGCCGCCGGTTGCATCCAGATTGAGTACGGCTTTGAAAGCGCCTCCGATGCTGCTCTCCGTCGCCTCGGCAAAGGCGCCACCGCCGCCCTCAACCGACGCGCCGTCGAACTCACACGACGGGCCGGGTTGCGGATTTACGCGGACATCATGATCGGTTTGCCCGGCGAAACACGGGCAGACCTCCAGGCAACCTATGACTTCCTCCGCTGGGCGGCGCCGGAGGTGGTGAGTTTCGGCATCATGGGCGCATTGCCGGGAACCCCACTCTTTGCAGCTCTCCCCGAGGAAACACGACGGTCACTCGATTACGGCACGTATGCATATTTCGACATCACACGCGGCGTGAATCTCACCGCAATGGGCGACGAGGAATTCGAGAAAACCGCGCACCGCTTGAATCGTTATTTCATCCAGCCGTGGATGACCCGCCAGATGTTACACGACACTCCAAAGGACAACACCACGGTGCGCCGACGACTTCGACGCCGGTTGCGCCGTTTCCTGTGGCGCCATCCCATCCGTTACGCCCATCTGCCTCGTTAAGGAACACCCAAGCCAAGCCGTATCATATGTACGGCAATGGCCATCAGCAACAACACCACAATGCGTTTCACCGCCCGCAGGCCGGTAATCCCAATCCAACGTCCGAGCGCCTCGGCGTAACGAAACGTCAACAACACAATCACCAGATTTGCCAGAAGTGCAACCAAGGTACAGGCAATCCCGACGGAATCCATCAACACGAGCAATGTCGTCATCGTCGCTGGCCCAACAACCAACGGCATCCCCAATGGAACCACGCCAATGTCTTCACGGGTTTCGACTTGTTGCGCCGTAAACCCGAGCAACTCACGCGCTCCCCACAACAACAAAATCAAACCGCCAGCCACTTTGAAATCGGCCACCGTGATTCCCAACACACGAAAAATCGCCTTGCCGAGAAACATGAATCCAATCCCCACCAGCGCGGCCGTCAACGTCGCCTCGTCGCCTGTCCGACGACGCTGCGGCGCCGGCATCTGATCAGTCAACGCCAAAAACAACGGGACGTTCCCAATCACATCAATCGCCACAAACAACGGAATGAACGCCAGCGCAAAATTCGTCAGTATCTCCCTCATGCTTGTTTCCTCTTCTGCATATACGCCTTGACCGTGCGGCGGTCGAGATTAGTACGACGAGCGACTTCCTCGATGGTGCCGTGCCGCTCGTATAAAAGACGGCAATAACCAGCAAGCAGCGCGTCGGCGTCCATCGCGCCGGCGTCAATCCCCGCCAGCAGTTGGGAACGCAAATCCGGTGCGATGCCGCGATGATCCCCGTCATAGCGGCGCGTCAACAGGATGCTGCGGGTAGCCTGTTCCAACTCGCGCACGTTGCCGGGCCAAGGGTAGTCTTTGCCGAGCGTTTTCAAAATGACCTCACGCACCATCTCCATCAGACGGCCCGATGAGTCGCCCGTGAGTCGTTCGACGATGCTGGCAAGCAACAAATCCAGTTCGCCGGAGTTCTCGGCGATTCGTTGTCGCAACGGCGGCACAGTGATGACCTGCGAACAGAGCCGGTAGTAGAAATCATCGCGAAACTGGCCGCTGGCGCGCAGTTTCTCGATGGGCTTGTTCGTGGCGGCGATGACACGCCCCTGAAATCGCCGTTTTTCATGGCTGCCGACCGGGGTAAACGCGCGTTCTTGCAAGACTTGCAGCAGCTTGATTTGTACGGGGATACTCACATCGCCGATTTCGTCCAGGAAAATCGCTCCGTGTGGACTGCATCGGGCAAACACGCCTTGATGATCTTCCACCGCACCGGTAAACGCGCCTTTGCGGTGGCCAAACAACTCTGACTCGATCAACGTTTCGGGGAATTGGGACAGATTTAGCGAGATAAAACTCCGCGTGAAACTTTCCACAAAACAGCCCTTCTTCTCATCGAACGGAATGAACCCCGACCGTCCGATGGCGGCTGCCGCCGTGCCCTTGCCGGTGCCGGTCTCGCCGAGCAATAACGTCGAGAAATCTTCCATCCGATTCCAAAGCCATTGGTCGTAACAACGAATGTCGTGCGTGAAAACGCTGTTCCAGAGTTGGCGTCGCAACTCCTTCAGGCACGGGCTGACACCAATCAACCCGCGGTCAATGAAAAAGTAAGCTCGCCGAATCTGATAGAAGATCGCAAAGTAACGCGCCGATTCCGTGGCGCTAAATCCGTAGCGTCGCAACAACGCGAGCGCCTCCCCTGCAAATGCCACTGGGACCGGCGAATCACCGTCCTGAATCTGTTCGAGAATGAGTTGATCCATTTGCGCCAGAAAGCGGTGATAGGCCTCAAACAGCAGCGCGTTGGTCAACATCGTGCGGTCCGGCTCTGCGTACTGGCGAACATCAGTTCCAGCAGCAACTTCGAGTTGACGGACGCGGTCGCTCACCCGTTCGACCAGCAGCTTGAGTTGATCCGGTGACGAAAGGTTCGTTTTACCGGCGAGTTCGCCAATCAACGCCGAATACTCGTCGCTGAACGGGTTGCAGGCGGCGGCTTGCGACATCACGGCGAAAAACTCGCGGTCTACCTCGGACAAGGTTCTAGCGTTGGCCACGCAGGAAATGTAAGGCCATCATGCAGTAAATGTCCACCTCTAAATCTCCGCTCTCGCGTAAGTGGTTGATACCCAACCAGGAGCCGAGTGGCACACCTTGTGCAAATAGGATGATGTGGAGAAAAACATGAAACTATCAAACCTTTATCTGATCCTGTTGGCGATGACGCTTCTAGCTATCGTCATCTTCAGCCCGGCCCCACAACAAAAGGAGGCGATGTGTGAAAATCCTTTTGGTCTTGCCCGCTGGTGAGAATTACCGCGTCACACCAGAACGACCACGTGTGCCACCGCGCGCGATGCTGCGGTTCAGTGTGCTGCCGCTGACCACTGTGGCGGCGTTGCCCCCACCCCAGCACGAGGTCGGAATTCTGGACGAGAATGTCGAACCGCTGGACTTCGAGACGGACTGCGATCTGGTCGGCGTGTCGTTCATGACGGCGCTGGCACCACGCGCTTACGCGATTGCACGTGAGTTTCGCAAACGCGGCAAAATTGTCGTAGCTGGAGGCTATCACGCCACACTTTGCACAGCGGAAGCAGTCCGCCACTTCGATGCCGTGGTTGTCGGCGACGCTGAGGATACGTGGCCACAAGTGCTGCAAGACGTTGAGGCAGGAAGGTTGCAGCAAGTTTACCGCTCTGCCGGCGGTCCCTTGACAACTCCGATACCCCGCCGAGACCTGTTGAGGGAGACAGCCCGGCACTACGCGACCGTTAACGCCGTACAGGCTGGACGTGGATGCCGCCATGCGTGCCGCTATTGCTCGGTCACTGCGTTTCACCAACAAACCTACCGGCATCGAACCGTATCGGAGGTATTGGCGGAACTTCAGACCATTTCGGGTGACTTCCTTTTTGTGGACGACAACATTGTCGCCGACCGCGATTTTGCCCGTGAACTGTTCACGAGACTGGTTCCTCTGCGAAAACGTTGGGTGGCTCAGTGCTCGATCGAGGTCGGCGATGATCAGGAACTGCTTCACCTGATGCACCGGGCAGCCTGTTGTAGACTGTTCATCGGCATTGAGACGGTCAATTCTGCCAATCTCACGGCGATGAGCAAACAGTTCAATAATTCGCACCGCTATCGTGAGCGGCTGCAAGCCATCCGACGCGCCGGTATTGCCGTCGTGGCCGGAATCATTGTTGGAATGGATAGCGATGATGTCGGTGTGTTCGAGCAAACGCTGCGTTTCCTGTTGGAGGAACGAATTGATTGCGTGCAGGTGAACATCCTGACGCCGTTGCCCGGAACGCTGTTGTTTGCCGAGATGGAACGGGGCGCGCGCATCACCGACCGCGATTGGAGCCATTACGATTACCGGCATGTCGTGTTCCAGCCGGCGCGAATGAGCGCGGCCGAGTTGCAGGCGGGTGCGGACTGGATGTACGCACAGTTCTACCGGCTGGACCGGATCCTTTGGCGTTTTGTGCGCGGCCTCTTCACTGTTGGCTGGCGGCCATCGTTGATAGCGCTGAAGCTTGGCCTCACGTATCGCTACGACAACCGACGCGAAGGGATTGCCGGCTGGAATCCGGCTTGTCAGAACAGCATTGCCCCACAGGACGGGAACCTCTACAACTGCCAAGAGGCGACGACGTGATCTCATGGCTCAAACCCATTCCGCAGGATCAGTCCTATCACCAGTTTGCCGACTCGGGGGTTTGGCTCGGCACGCCGAACGGCGCAAACGTCTGGTCAAGCTTTCTCTTTGTGGTGGTGGGTTTGACGGGATTGTTCTGGCTGGTGCGACGCGCCGTGCCGCAACGCTGGTTGTGGATGACATTTTACGGCGCCGTCACACTGGTCGGATTCGGCTCGGCCTACTACCATCTGAACCCGACCGATGCGACGCTGTTTTGGGATCGGTTGCCGATGGCGCTGGCGTTCATGTCATTTTTTGCCGGAGTGTTGGCGGATCGGTGCGGGGAGCGGGTTGGCGTTTGGTCGTTCGGGCCGCTGGTGGCGTTTGGCATCGGTAGCGTGATTTATTGGCGTTACACGGGCGATTTGCGCTGGTATGGTCTGGTGCAATACGGACCGATGCTGGCAATTCCGTTGCTCTTGTTGGTGCGCCCGTCGCGCTACATGAGGACGGGCGATGTTTGGATCGCGGCCGCGTGTTATGCAATGGCGAAAGGATTCGAGCACTTCGACGCGCCTTTGTTGAAGGCGCTGGGCGTCAGTGGACACACGTTGAAACATGTCGCCGCAGCAGCCGGCGTCGGCTGGACGCTGCGAGCACTTTGGAGGTAGCAGGTCATGAACAGGAAAACGTTGCAATGGTTGTATGCGGAACTGCCCACGTTGGTCAGCAATGGCGTGGTGCCGGCGGAGGTGGCCGAGCGGATTCGGAAATACTACGGCGAACCGGAAGCGCAAGGGAGCGGCCGTCGTTGGTTGATCACGCTGTTTGCCATCATTGGCGCGGCATTGATTGGCGGCGGAATCGTCCTGTTGCTGGCGCACAACTGGGAAGAATTGTCGCGTCCGATGCGAGCAGCGATTTCGTTGGCGCCGTTGTTACTGACGCAGGCAGTGGCGGTGTGGGTGTTGTGGGCACGCAACGAAAGTACAGCGTGGCGCGAAGGGATCGGGACATTGTTGACACTGGCCATCGGAACTTCCATCGCGCTGGTTTCACAGACTTACAATCTCGGCGGAACATTCGCGGATTTCATGTTCGTGTGGACGCTCCTTGCGTTGCCGTTGGCTTATCTGTTGCGAGCGACGTTACCAGCAGTGTTATATCTGGTCGGTGTAACAATTTGGAGCGGTTCGGTGACGAATGAAGGCGTGAAGTCACTCTGGTTCTGGCCGCTGGTCGGGCTGACGATGCCGTACCTTTGGATGGCAGCCCGCGTGAACCGCTATCACCCGCGACCGTTACTGGTCTGCTGGGTGTTGAGCCTCGTCGGCACTATCGGCGCGGGATTCGGTGCGCACCGGTTGTTGGATGAGTTTTCGTGGTGGATGGTCTTGTACGGCGGATTGTTCGCCGTCTGGTGGTTGATCGGCACACGCTGGTTCGGCCAGGCAACAAGCATTTGGCAACGACCGTTTCAGATTGTCGGCGGCTTGGGGCTTTGGGTGCTGTCACTGGTACTGACATTCTCCGAACCATGGAAAGAAGTCGCGCATTGTGTCTGGTGGGGTGACACACAGCATCATCCAATGGAATGGGCGACCGCGCTCGTGTGGCCGGTGACGGCGATTGCGCTCTGGGTCGCAGCATGGCGGCGACGTGACCCGTTGGAGTTATGGCTTGGCGGAATGCCGATCTTAGCGGTGCTCGGACAAGCGATGGCCGTTCACGACATGGAAGTGGCCGCCGCGGTGTTGTTCAACGTGTATGTGTTTGTGGTGTCGGTCACGCTGATTGCCAGCGGCGTAAAAGAGCGACGACTCGGCGTGATTAACGTCGGAATGTTGTTGATGTCGGCGCTGATTCTGTGCCGGTTCTTTGACGCGGACATTGGATTTGTCGCGCGCGGCGTGGCGTTCATCGCGGTCGGCACCGGTTTTCTGGTTACGAATCTCATCCTGTTGCGGCGGAAAGGAGCGGCATAATGAAATCATCCCGAATCGTTTTAGTGTTGTTTGTCGTGGTGGCGCTGGCGCAACTGGCGGTGCCGACAAGTCAACTGTGGCGATATGAACGAACATTGCGCACGGGACGCGCCTACAAGTTTCGGACGCGTCCGGTGGACCCCTATGATGCGTTTCGTGGGCGATATGTGGCACTGGCGTTCGAGGAACACGAAGCACCATGGGAGGGCGATGTGTCTGCCAAGCGCGGCAGCACTGGCTACGCCGTGCTCGGCGAGGATGCCGACGGATTCGCAAAAGTGTTGCGTGTTGTACCGGTTCCCCCAGACAGCGGGGATTACTTGCGGGTAGAAAAAAGCTATAGTTCTGCGACAAATTGTGTCGGCTTCCGTTTCCCCTTTGAACGATTTTACATGGAAGAACGCAAAGCACCGGAAGCGGAGCGCGTCTATCGCGAGAGCAATCGCTTGGGCGAGACGAAACGCAACACCTATGCGGTCGTTCGCGTTCGCAACGGAGTGGGCGTGATCGAAGATCTGTTTGTCGGCGATAAACCGATCCGCGAGGCTATTCGACAGCCCTGACAATGTAACCGCCCGATTTGGCATCCGCTTCGAGCTTGAGGAGATTACGTTTCTGGGCTTCGAGCAGGAGGTCGTTGAAGCTGCGAAACCCATGTGCACGCTCATTGAAGCCGGGATGGCGGCGTTTGAGGGTCTGTTTGATCATGGAACCGTAAATTGGCTCATCTTCGCGGCGTTCCTCGCTGATGGCATCGAAGGTCTCGACCACCATTTCTAGGGCGCGATCTGGGCTGAGCGATTTTTTCTCAATGTCGGCAGCAGTTTTGCGGGTTTTGGGCGGCTCGGAGCGGACAAGGTCATCATAGTAGATGAACTCGTCACAGTTGTTGATAAAGAGGTCGGAAGAGGAGTTTTTGACACCGATGCCAATAACTGTCTTGTCGTTCTCGCGCAACTTGCTCACCAGCGGCGAGAAATCGGAGTCGCCGCTGATAATGACAAAGGTATCCACATGCTGTTTCGTGTAACAAAGATCGAGGGCGTCCACGACCATGCGAATGTCGGCGGAGTTTTTACCCGATTGGCGAACGTGGGGGATTTCGATCATCTCGAATGCGGCCTCGTGGAGATCGCGCTTGAAGGCTTTGTAGCGTTCAAAGTCACAGTAGGCCTTTTTGACGACGATATGCCCCTTCAGCAGAAGGCGTTCGAGCACCTTCTGAATGTCAAATTTGGGATAATGCGCATCGAGCGCTCCCAAGGCGATGTTTTCCAAGTCGAGAAAGACCGCCATGGTGGCGGTATTGTCACGGGCGGTCATTTTCAATGTCCTTTCAGCACGCGACGGGCGGCAGCCAGGTTGTCCACACGCAGGATGATGGCGCCCGCCGCCGCATCGGGAACAGCGGCAGCATAGGCGTATTCAATGTTGACCTTCTGGCGGGAAAGCTTGCGGGCAATCGCCGCCAGTTCGCCGGGACGATTTTGACATGTAATGAGCAGGACATCGCGTTCCACCACAAGGACGCCGTGCTCGCCAAGGAGGTGAAGGGCTTTCTGCGGTTCGCTGACGACCATACGAACCACGGCATGATCCACGCCGTCAGTGATGGAGATGGCCAGAACGTTGATCCCGGCGTCAGCCAACGTTTTGCAAACGGCGGCCAACGTGCCGGGTTTGTTTTCAAGAAAGAGAGAGAGCTGTTTGACGGTCTTCATTGGTTCCTTCATGTTTGGGTTTATGACATACTCCATGAAAGCGCCGCAGTCGTCAACCCCATGCTTGACAACAAAAACAAATTGGATTAGTAATACTAATGTAATGGAAATAAAAAATCAAAAATACTAATGCAACTGGAAGCGTTGAAAATTTATACGGATGTGGTTCGCCTTCGCAGTTTCAGCCGCGGAGCGGAGGCTAACGGGATTTTGCAGTCCGCCGCCAGTCAGACGATCAACAACCTGGAACGTCACCTGGGGGTGACACTCATTGACCGTTCCCGTCGCCCATTTGAACTCACACCGCAGGGAAAAATCTTTTATGAAGGTTGTCGAGATCTGTTGCAAAGCTACACCGATCTGGAAAATATGGTCCGCCAGGCGCAAAACGATCTTGATTCCATTGTCCGCGTTGCCGCCATTTATTCGGTGGGACTGGGTGATATGAGCCGCTATGTTCAGCGATTTTCCGAGTCGCATCCCCACGCCCGCGTGCAAGTGGAGTATTTGCATCCCGATCGTGTTTATGAGCGCGTGCTGGAGGATGCGGTGGATTTTGGAATTGTGTCATTTCCCCAGCGGCGCAAGGAAATCACCGTCATCCCGTGGCGCATGGAACGCATGATGGTCGCGTTCCCCCCCGGGCATCGTTTTGCGAAGCATGTGGCGGTCTGGCCTGCGGATCTGGGCGGAGAAAAGTTTGTAGCATTCGACAAGAATTTGATGATCCGTCGGCAGATTGACCGTCTGTTGCGGCGCAGTGGGGCGCGCGTAGAGGTCGTGATGGAATTTGACAACATCGAGGCCATCAAGCGTGCCGTGGAGGTTGGAGCCGGCGTTGCCATTTTGCCGGAACCGACGATGACACGTGAAGTGGCACTGGGCACGCTGGGGATGGCTCGGTTGAACGGTGAGAAATTCGTGCGTCCGCTCGGCATTGTGCACCGGCGGGGAAAACGCTTTTACAGCAATACACGGGATTTTCTGGATTTGCTTCTGAAAAACGGCGAAGGAACTCATTGAGATGAATTCACATCAACCCCATCCCCAAGGTTTGTACGATCCGCACTGGGAACACGACGCTTGTGGTGTCGGTTTTGTCGCTGACATCAAGGGACGTAAATCCAATCGCATCCTGCGCGACGCCTTACAGGTACTCATCAACCTCCGTCATCGTGGCGCCGCCGGGGCCGAGCCAAACACGGGTGACGGGGCCGGTTTATTGATGCAAGTACCGCATTCGTTTCTGAAAAAGGCGTGCGGCCAGGTGGGTATCGAATTACCGGGGCCGGGCGAGTATGGGGTCGGAATGGTATATCTTCCTCCCAACCCCTCGGAGCGATACAAATGCGAAAAATTGTTTGAAGAGATCGTCGCCAACGAGGACATGAAGTTTCTCGGATGGCGCAGTGTGACCACGGCCGATGACGCCCTTGGGAAAACGGCGCGATTTTCCGAGCCGGTCATCCGTCAGGTCTTCATCGCGCGTGGCCCCCAAATGGCGGACGACCTGACGTTTGAGCGCAAGCTTTATGTGATTCGCAAGCTTGCCGAGAAGGGAATCCGTTATTCGGGTATCAGAGGCGGTGAATGGTTTTACATTGCCAGCCTTTCCTGTCGCACCATGGTGTACAAGGGAATGCTCACACCCGAACAACTTTCCCAATTTTATCCCGAACTGAACGATCCCGCGATGGAAACCGCCCTCGCTCTGGTTCACTCGCGTTTCAGCACCAACACTTTCCCCAGTTGGTATCGCGCCCATCCCTACCGTTATATTGCCCATAACGGTGAAATTAACACGCTACGCGGCAACGTCAGTTGGATGCGCGCCCGACAGTCCATGCTTCACTCCGATATCTGGGGGGCGGACATCAAGAAACTTCTGCCCATCATCCACGAGGACGGTAGTGATTCGGCCATGTTCGACAACGTACTCGAATTTCTCGTGCTCTCCGGCCGTTCCCTGCCCCACGCGATGATGATGATGATCCCCGAACCGTGGGAACACCACGAGTCCATGCCCGATGACAAACGCGCTTTCTATCAATATCACTCCTGCCTGATGGAGCCGTGGGACGGCCCCGCCAGCATCGCTTTTACCGACGGCCTTAAGATCGGCGCCTGCCTCGACCGCAACGGCCTGCGTCCCTCCCGTTACTACGTCACCAAGGATGACCGCGTGATCATGGCCAGCGAAGTCGGTGTCCTCGACATCCCGCCAAATATGATCGCGCAAAAAGGGCGGCTTCAGCCGGGTCGCATGTTCCTCATTGACACCGAACAGGGCCGAATTGTCGCTGACGACGAGTTAAAAAAGAAAATGGCGAGAGAACGCCCCTATCGGCTTTGGCTCGACGAAAATCTTGTCCGCATCGAAGACTTACCCGAAACACCGCATGTCCACGAAACGGACCACAAAACGATCGTTTGCCGACAACAAGCCTTTGGCTACACGTTTGAAGACCTGCGCATCATTATCGGCCCGATGGGCCGTGACGGCGTCCAACCGCTCGGCTCCATGGGCAACGACGCCCCGCTCGCTGTTCTCTCAAACAAACCGCAGTTGCTCTACAGTTACTTCAAACAACTTTTCGCCCAGGTCACAAACCCACCGTTGGATTGTATCCGGGAGGAAATCGTCACCTCCACCGACACTTTGATCGGCTCCGAAGGCAACCTTCTCGACCCGTGGCCGCAAAGTTGCCGGATGATTCGGCTCCGTGGTCCGATCCTTACCAACGAAGAACTCGAAAAACTTCGCCATCTCGCACTTGCCGGTTTCCGCCCCGTCACCCTACCAATCCTTTTCAAGGCGGCCGACGGCGCTTCCGGCATGGAAACAGCCATAGAACAACTTTGCCAGGCGGCTGACCAGGCCATTGCCGACGGCGCCAACATCCTCATCCTCTCCGACCGCGGTATCAACAAAGATAACGCTGCCATCCCCGCCTTGATGGCCGTGTCGGGACTCCACCACCACCTCATCCGCAAGGAGACCCGTACCCGCGTCGGCCTCATCCTCGAATCCGGCGAGCCGCGCGAGGTGCATCACTTTGCCCTTTTGGTCGGGTATGGCGTCAGCGCCGTCAACCCGTACCTTGCATTTGAGACGCTAGACGACATGATCCGCGAAGGCCTCCTCCCCGGCCTCGACCACAAGACCGCCGTCAAAAACTACTGCAAAGCCGTCGTCAAAAGCATCGTCAAAACCATGGCCAAAATGGGCATTTCCACCATCCAGAGTTACCGGGGCGCCCAAATCTTCGAAGCCATCGGCCTGAACAAAAGTTTTGTGGACAAATATTTCACATGGACCGCCAGCCGCATCGAAGGCATTGGCATCGAAGAAGTCGCCCGCGAAACCCTGGCCCGACACCGTCAGGCCTTTCCCGAACGCGGATTCAACGTGGAAATCCTTGACTCCGGCGGCCAATACCAGTGGCGCAAAGACGGCGAACACCACCTGTTCAATCCCGAAACCATCTACCTGCTCCAGACCGCCACCCGCCTCGGCAGTTACGACATTTTCAAACAATACGCCGCTCTCATCAACGACCAATCGCGCCAACTCTGTACCCTCCGCGGCCTGCTCGACTTCAAATGGGCCGAAACGCCCGTCCCGCTCGACGAAGTCGAGCCGATCGAGGAAATCGTCAGACGTTTCAAAACCGGCGCAATGAGCTACGGCTCCATCAGCCAGGAAGCGCACGAGGCGCTTGCCATCGCCATGAACCGTCTCGGTGGCAAATCCAACACTGGCGAAGGTGGCGAAGACCCGTCCCGGTTTCATCCCCTGCCCGACGGCGACAACAAATGTTCCGCCATCAAACAGGTTGCCAGTGGACGATTCGGCGTCACCAGCGATTACCTTATCCACGCCCAGGAACTCCAAATCAAAATGGCCCAGGGTGCCAAACCCGGCGAAGGCGGCGAATTACCCGGACGCAAGGTCTATCCGTGGATTGCCAAAACACGCCACTCCACCCCTGGTGTCGGGCTCATCAGTCCCCCACCCCACCACGACATCTATTCCATCGAAGACCTGGCGGAACTGATCCATGACCTCAAAAACGCCAACCGCCATGCTCGCATCAGTGTCAAACTGGTGGCCGAAGTCGGCGTCGGAACCGTCGCGGCTGGTGTCGCCAAAGCGCACGCGGATGTTGTCCTCATCAGCGGCCACGACGGCGGCACGGGAGCATCGCCGCTTTCCTCCATCAAACACGCCGGCATCCCGTGGGAACTCGGCTTGGCGGAGACACACCAAACACTGGTGCTCAACAACCTTCGCAGCCGCATTGTTGTCGAGACCGATGGCCAACTCAAAACCGGCCGCGACGTGGCCATCGCAGCATTGCTCGGCGCCGAAGAGTTCGGATTCGCCACCGCGCCGCTGGTCACCCTCGGCTGCATCATGATGCGCGTTTGCCACCTCAACACCTGTCCCGTCGGTGTCGCCACACAAGACCCTCGCCTGCGCGCCCGTTTTCGCGGCAAACCGGAATATGTCGAAAACTTCATGCGCTTCATCGCGCAGGAACTCCGAGAAATCATGGCCAAACTCGGATTCCGCACCCTCAACGAAATGGTCGGTCGCACCGATAAACTCGAAGTCAAAAAGGCCATTGACCACTGGAAGGCACGCGGCCTCGATTTCTCCAAGATCCTCTACCAACCGCAACTGGAGGAAGACGTTGGCCGCTACTGCCAGCATCCGCAAAACCACGACATTGAGCGTTCGCTGGACATGACCACACTCCTCGAACTTTGCCAGCCGGCCATTGAGCGCGGCGAGCGGGTCCGAGCCACCCTCCCCATCCGCAATGTCCACCGGGTCGTCGGCACCCTCACCGGCAGCGAAATCACCAAACGCCACGGCCCAAACGGCCTCCCCGACGACACCATCGAACTCACCTTCCAGGGCAGCGCCGGACAAAGTTTTGGCGCGTTCATTCCTCCGGGCATGACGCTCATCCTCGAAGGCGACGCCAACGACTACATCGGCAAAGGACTCAGCGGCGGCAAACTCATCGTGTACCCGCCCCACGGCTCCACCTTTGTACCCGAAGAAAACATCCTCATCGGCAACGTTGCCCTCTACGGCGCCACCCGCGGCGAAGCCTATTTCCGCGGCGTCGCCGGCGAGCGATTCTGCGTCCGTAACAGCGGCGCCACCGCCGTGGTCGAAGGGGTTGGCGACCACGGTTGCGAATACATGACCGGCGGCCGCGTCGTCGTCCTCGGCCCGACCGGACGCAACTTCGCCGCCGGCATGAGCGGCGGCATCGCGTACGTGTTTGACGACCGCGGCGATTTTTCCACCCGTTGCAACATGGCCATGGTCGGCCTCGAAAAGCTTGCCGACCCCGAGGAAATCGAAGAACTGCGCCGTCTCATCCAACGCCACGGCGACTACACCCGTAGCGCCCACGCCTGGAAAATTCTCGCCGAGTGGAACAGAAACGTTCCAAAGTTCATCAAAGTCATGCCGAAAGATTACAAACGCGTCCTCGAAGCTCTCAAGCGCGCCCAAGCGGCGGGATTCAGTGGCGACGATGCCGTCAACGTTGCCTTCGAGGAAAACGTCAAAGACGTCGCGCGTGTCGGAGGTAACTGATTTATGGGCAAACCTACCGGATTTCTTGAAATTGACCGTGAGTTGCCGCCGGATGTCGAGCCGTTGGAGCGGATCAAGCATTGGCGCGAGTTTCACGAGCACCTTTCAGAAGAGAAACTCCGTGCCCAGGGCGCTCGCTGCATGGATTGCGGCATTCCCTTTTGCCACGTGGGACGCATCCTGGCTGGCGCCGCCTCCGGCTGCCCGATCAACAATCTCATCCCGGAATGGAACGACCTGGTCTATCGCGGCCTCTGGAAAGAAGCGCTCAAACGCCTTTTGAAAACCAACAACTTTCCCGAGTTCACCGGCCGTGTCTGCCCGGCCCCGTGTGAAGGCTCCTGCACCGTCGGAATGCACCTGCCACCGGTGACCATCAAACAAATCGAGTGCGAAATCATTGACCGCGCCGTCGCCAACGGCTGGATCACCCCCGAACCACCCAAAAAACGAACCGGCAAGGAAATCGCCATTATCGGTTCCGGGCCCGCCGGACTGGCTGCTGCGGCCCAACTCAACCGAGCCGGCCATAACGTCACCGTCTTCGAACGCGCTGACCGTCCCGGCGGCCTCCTCATGTACGGCATCCCCAACATGAAACTCGACAAACAAGAGGTCGTCCTCCGCCGCATCCGCTGGATGGAACAGGAAGGTGTCAAATTCCGTCTCAATACCGAGGTCGGCAGAAATTACCCTGCCGAACAACTCTTCGAAGAGTTTCATGCCGTCGTGCTGGCCATCGGCGCCACGGTCCCACGCGACCTGAACGTTGAAGGCCGCAATCTCAAGGGAATCCATTTCGCCATGGATTTTCTCAGCGCCAACACTCGTTCGCTGCTCGACGGCCAGCGTCCCGATAACTTCATTGACGCCGCCGATAAGGAGGTTGTCGTCATTGGCGGCGGTGACACCGGTACCGATTGCGTCGCTACCAGTCTCCGACATGGTTGCAAAAGTGTCACGCAACTGGAAATTCTGCCGCAACCGCCCATGGACCGCGCGTCCGACAACCCGTGGCCACAGTGGCCGAAAGTGTACAAGCTCGATTACGGGCAGGAAGAAGCAAAGGCCATTCAAGGCGCTGATCCGCGCCAGTATCTTGTCACCGCCAAACGATTCATCGGCGACACTGACGGCCATGTCAAAGAGATCCTCACCGTAAAAGTCTCCTGGCAGAAGGATGCCCAAGGACGGTTCATTCCTAAGGAAGTTCCCGGCACTGAAAAACTCATCCCCGCCCGTCTCGTGTTGTTGGCGATGGGGTTTCTCGGCCCTGAAACCACGCTTCTAAAGGGTCTCGGAGTCGGCCAGGATGAACGTACCAACATCAAAGCAGAGTATGGACGTTTTGCGACCAATATCCGCGGTGTTTTTGCTGCCGGCGACTGCCGTCGTGGCCAAAGCCTGGTGGTCTGGGCCATCCACGAGGGACGCGCCTGCGCCCGCGAAGTGGACCGCTACCTCATGGGCAGTACTCTCTTACCATAAGAGGCAAGGTAGCTTGAGTGAAGAGGTCACACCCGATTACGCTCAACAACCTCCCCCTCATGGCGTCATTGGCCATCTTTCCCCTTCTCGACCTCGTCTTCCGTCAGCCAAAACCTTATAAAAACAATGCCACGGGATTATTTTGACAGATGATTCTGTGCGGTAAGTGGGGCTGCAAATGGGAACACGAGAAAGTCAGTGCTGCGGGCGTCTCAAAAAACGCGCACCTTGACAACCACTTTCTTGATCGGTGACGGCGTGTCAACCGTGATGCCCGGCATATGCGCGTCATTGGGAAACAGAATGACAAAGGTACCAGCTCGGACAGTCACGAAATCACCTCTACCCTTGTAGAAAGCGATGTCTCTGCCCTCATCGTATGGCTCGGTCACGTCAAGTGTGCCCACCGGTGCCCAACCGATCCGTTCGATCCCCTTCTCAACATACTGCACGTCAATGTATGTACGATGCGCCTCCCATTTTCCGTCGTCCAGCGGTTTGGTCTGGTATTGTTGGACCAGCGCAAACAGTGTATCACCATTCAGGTTGTATCGGCCCGGCTCACGCGGAATTCGCACCGCCTCCAGCGCCATTTCCAGTGGATGTCCTAGACCACGGTAAAGCCCGGCATTTTCAATTCGATCGATAATCATGGGATTTCTTTCACTTGGGAGCGCACATTTTCCATGGAGAAGGTCCATTTGCCAACAACAACTTTATCCTCTCGGAACTGCCACGAGTTTTTGCGGGCGAAGCGTCGCGCTCTTTGCTAGGGTCTGTGTGTCATGAGTGGCTTACCGTCAACACCGTTGGATTCGCTGGAAGGGACAATTGAGCGGATTGTGTATGTCAATGACGACAACCAGTACACGGTCGCGCAATTGCTGCCCGAAGGACGTGGGCGACAGGAGCCGATCACAATCGTAGGTAATCTCGCTGCCGTGCAGGTGGGCGAGTTTGTCCGCGCCCATGGGCGATGGACGACGCACAAGCAGTTCGGACGGCAGTTTGCGGTGGAACGATTCGAGTCGGTCTTGCCACGAACCGTGGTGGGCATTCGCAAGTACCTTGGTAGCGGCCTGATCAAGGGGATCGGCCCGACCTTTGCCGATCGGATCGTCGCCAAATTTGGTGAAAAAACCTTCGAGGTGATTGATCAGTTCTCCGCCAAGCTGCGCGAGGTCGAGGGAATCGGCCCGGAACGCGCCCGTCGCATCAAGGAGGCATGGGTCCAGCAAAAAGCTGTGCGCGACATCATGATTTTTCTTCAGGGCCACGGCATTGGCAGTGCCCACGCCGCGAAGATTTACCGGCAGTATGGAGAACGCGCTATTACTATTGTTCGCGAAAACCCCTATCAACTCGCCCGCGACATTCCCGGCATCGGTTTTCGCACCGCCGACGGCATCGCCTCCCGTCTCGGTGTCGCCCGCGACTCGATCCACCGTCTCAAGGCGGGTGTCCTTCACACCTTGGAGGCCGCCACTGACGACGGACATTGCTGTCTGCCACGCGAGACGCTTGTGCAAACCGCCGCGGAACTTCTCGAAGTCGAACGCAAACCGGTTGAACACAGCATTGATCTGTTGGCGATCTCCCGTGACATTGTGATGGAAGACGATTTTGTTTATCTGGCCGGGCTGCATCGCGCGGAGTGCGCCGTGGCGACAAAACTGCGAGAGCTTCTCGCCGCCGAGGTACGGTTGCCACCAATGGATATGGACAAAGCCATTGCCTGGGTTCAACAAAAAACCGGTGTGACCCTTGCCCCCGCTCAGCAACAAGCCCTTCGCATGGCGCTCACGTCCAAACTTTTGGTGATCACTGGCGGTCCTGGTGTGGGCAAAACCACCATTATCAATAGTCTCGTTCAGATTCTCCGCGCCAAAAACTGCCGGCCGCTTCTGGCGGCGCCGACCGGCCGCGCGGCCAAACGCATGAGCGAGGTCACCGGCCAGCCCGCGCAAACCATTCATCGCCTCTTGCGGTACGACCCGCACGAGGGTGGTTTCACCATAGATGAGCGACACCCGCTGAAGGGCGACATGCTCATCATTGACGAAGCCTCGATGCTGGACATCCCGCTGGCATATCATCTATTGAAGGCCGTGCCGCAAAGCAGTTCGGTCGTGTTCGTTGGCGATGTGGATCAACTACCATCCGTCGGTCCGGGCAATTTCCTGCGCGATCTCATTGAGTGCGGCGCAATTCCTCTGGTGCGATTGACCGAAATCTTTCGCCAGGCCAGCAACAGTTTCATTGTCACCAACGCTCACCGGGTCAACAATGGACAAATGCCAATCATGGATGCGCCACAAGAAAGTGATTTTTTCTTCATCGAACAGGACGACCCGCAAAAGGCCCTGGCAACCATCCGAACGTTGTGCGCCGAACGGGTGCCGAAACGATTTCACTTCGATCCCCTGCGCGACATTCAGGTCTTAAGTCCCATGCACAAGGGCATTTGCGGCGCGGAAAACCTCAATCGCGAACTGGCCGCGACATTGAACCCAAGCGGCCCCCATGTTCAACGCTACGGACGGACGCTACGAGTCGGCGACCGGGTCATGCAGATTCGCAACAACTACGACAAGGACGTGTTCAACGGTGACCTCGGCCGCGTCAAACGAATTGATCTGGTGGAACAACAACTCATTGCCGAGATGGATGATCGAGAAGTCACTTACGAATTTGAGGAACTCGACGAGTTGATCCCTGCCTACAGCATTAGCGTCCACAAGTCACAGGGAAATGAGTATCCCTGCGTCATTATCCCGGTATTGACTCAGCATTTTATCCTCTTGCAGCGCAACCTGCTCTACACCGCCATCACGCGCGGTAAAAAGCTCGTCATTCTCGTCGGCTCAAAAAAGGCGCTGGCCATTGCCCTCCGCAACAACAAGACCGCCGCCCGCTACAGCCTTTTGCGTGAACGACTGTCAAAATCCATTTGACTTGCGCTTCAAGAGCGAGCATCATGCGTCGAGTTTTAGCCGTAAAAAAATCGCAGGTTTAATCATGCCAAAGCTTCATATTTTATCCGGGGTCCTCGAAGGAAAAGTGTACGATTTGGTAGATGAACGCGTGACGGTCGGACGCGCCATGGATAACATGATTCGCCTCGAAGACGGCACCGTCTCCCATCATCATGCCATGCTGGTGTTGGACGGCACCGACTACAAGCTGCGCGACCTCAATTCCACCAACGGTTCCCGGGTCAACGGGATGCGTGTCGTCGAAACCCGACTCAATCATGGTGACCAAATCCGTCTCGGTTCCGTCGAGATGCGCTACGAAAGCGACACGAAGAAAGCCAGCCAACCTCTCCCTCCCTCGCAAACCGGCGTTGGACTTGAAGACCTCGGCCAGCGTAGCGGACCGCCGCCCACGTTCAGCTCCGTGTCGCCATTTGGACGCAAGAAAAAGAGCGGACCCGGTATTTGGTTGTGGATCGTCATTGGGCTGGGGATCGCCGCGGCGGCCGCGGTGGTGGCGGTGTGGTACATGCTCCGCCAATTACCCCCGCCCTGATCGCGGGATCGGGCTATCGCAACCAACGCGCCAAGTCCTTGGCCCAGTAGGTCAGAATCACATCGGCGCCCGCGCGACGGAAGGCCGTCATGATTTCCAACACGACAGACTTTTCATCCAACCAACCGTTGGCTGCCGCCGCTTTCACCATGGAGTACTCACCGCTGACATTGTACACGGCCACCGGGTAGCCAAACCGTTCTTTCACCCGTCGAACGAGATCAAGATACCCCAGGGCCGGTTTGACCATGACGATGTCGGCCCCCTCCGCAATGTCTTGGGCAACCTCTCGCACCGCTTCCGCCGCATTGGCGCAGTCCATTTGGTAACTCCGACGGTCGCCAAATCGCGGCGCGCTCTCCGCCGCCTCGCGGAACGGACCGTAAAACGCCGACGCAAATTTCGCCGCATAACTCATGATCGGCGTCTCCGTGTGTCCGTCCGCGTCGAGCGCGGCGCGAATGGCCGCCACACGTCCGTCCATCATGTCGCTTGGCGCCACCATGTCGGCGCCCGCGCGGGCATACGCAACGGCGGTTTTCGCCAGCAATGGTAACGTGGCGTCGTTGATGATTTTTCTGCCGCGCACGACGCCGCAATGCCCATGACTCATGTACTCGCACAGACACACATCCGCGATCACGATCAGTTCGGGCAATTCTTTCTTCAAAGCGCGAATTGCCCGCGGCACAATTCCGTTGGGCGCGTACGCACCCGAAGCGCGCGCGTCCTTGCGCTCTGGTATTCCGAACAAAATTACCGCGGGAACGCCGAGCGCAAACGCCTCTTTTGCCTCCTTCGCTGCTTCATCCACGGAAAGCTGAAATTGTCCCGGCATCGCGCGGATGGGACGTCGCACGCCGTTGCCTTCCCGGACAAACAATGGCATCACCAGATGGCGGATGGAAAGTTCCGTCTCACGCACCAAACCTCGCAACGCAGCGTTCTGGCGCAGACGTCGCGGGCGATAGAGGGGAAAGTTCATGGCTGGTTCTGGAAGCATGCCACCACCGCTTCGGGCGTGGTTGCCTGCTCCAGTTGTTCCCGAAACGACGGGCGTCGCAGCAGACGACTCAATCGGGCTAGCACCTGGAGATGTTCGCGGACATTGGGCGCGCACAACAAAAAGAAGTGACGAACCGGCTTGCCATCAAGGGCGCCGAACTCGACGCCTTTTGGATGCCGCCCGTAGGCGAGCACGGGGCGATCCACCAACCCAACCATGGCATTACGGGAATGCGGGATGGCGATTTCATTGTCCACGCAGGTCGAACAAAGCTCTTCACGTGCCTTCAAGGCCTTGAACAGCGTCTGCGAAAGCCGTTTTGCCGTGGGCGGCACCACCAGGGTCACCAACTCGCGCAACACGCCGTCACGATCTTCGGCTTTCAATTGAAGATTCACCCGTTGCGGATTGATCGCCGCCGCAACACAGTCGGGCGGAATCGTATTCGATAGGATCACTCGTTTCGGTTCTGTTTCCATGTCAGTTTTCCATGTCAGATTCTTCGCTGCCGTCGCAGCAATATCCACATGCCGAGAAGACCAACCGCCACCAGTGTTCCTGTGCCCGGTTCGGGCACAACCGTAAGTTTCACGTCTTGATTGGCAGAATCCAGCCAGAGATAGCCCGACAGACCGGTGCCGGCGATGTTGGTGAAGTTGGTGCCGCTGCCCAGCGTTGAACTGCCGTAGTTGAGCGCGTCAAACAACGTGTAGGTGCCGGCGCCAAACCCGCTGACCGCGCTGAGGACAAACCAGTTGGTTTCCATGCCACTGAACGAGAGCGCGTTGGTGACGATTACAAGGTCGCTGGC
>Ga0078972_1000680_pt1 | contig 139399 bp, 123 predicted proteins | sample YelNatPaOPGAMG01_FD_67568 | JGI IMG/M metagenome (GOLD analysis project Ga0078972, IMG submission 67568) | Hot spring thermophilic microbial communities from Obsidian Pool, Yellowstone National Park, USA - OP-RAMG-01 (SPADES assembly) (version 2) | ecosystem: Environmental > Aquatic > Thermal...
CCATCAGGGTGGTTGCCCCGGAGAAATCCATCGTTCCCTGAGCGTGGGCGACGGCACTGCTGGCACCCGCAAACATGAGCGCAGTCAGAGTCGGCCTCATCGTGTGTGCGGCGCGGCGAAGTGTTCGTTTGGCCAATAGTTGTATTCGCCGTCGTCTGAGACGGGAATGGACATGGGATCTTTTGAGCGCGAGGACGGGGTGGGTAGGGAAGGGGAGAGATTGACAGAAACGTCGTGGAAGCTCCAAGCGGAAGATTCTATGACGTGTGGTGGATGTGAGCGGATTCCTCATTGGCACCTCCGGCGGCAGGTTTTCTGCCGCCATGTGCCAAAAGGTAGCGCCGCAATTTCGAGGAGTCCAAGACTTCGTACCTATGGCGCGATAGGCGAGACCGATGGCCGAAGTTGAGCGCTGCTCGCTCAATCAGCCGAATATCGATTAGGATGGGGTGCGACGTTGCACTTGCAGAGATCGGTCAGTGAGCGCCTCGGCGATTTATCGTTGATCCAACTGCTCCAGGGTTCCAGGGAGATTTCAAATAATGCGCACGACGCCACTGACAGATTTACTGAGGTTCTATAAGCAGTTGAGTGAGCCAAGCAATCGAGGTCTCGATGCCCACTTGTGCATGGCCAGACAGTTCTCGAAGGATCCAGTCGAACTGGTCGAGTTAGTCGAGCGCAGCCTGGAACAGTTTGCGCGCTACTCAAATCCTACGCAGTTTTTCCATGAAGGGGAGATTTCCGCAGGATATACCGATGTGGCCGACTCACCTGTCGCTGGTGCCTGCGCCCCTATGAATGGCCCTCTACCAGAGAGAATCAGTCGCACGATTGATTTTGCGCGGTGGGTACACAAGCAGGGCGTCTGCGAAGTGGCGGCCATGCCCGAGCTCGCCTTCGGGTACATCGACCGCGAGCTTGATTGCCTTCGTACCAGTCCCGGACAGCCGATGGAGGACGGAAGACCGTCGAAGCGTGTGCTTGTGCTCGACTTATTGCTTAAGAATAATTCGGATTCGACGCCGATACTGGGCGAGCTCAAGATTCAAAACGACAAGGATGCCTTCTACGGTTTGATTCAATGTCTTTGCGCAGCCGTGCACATGGTGGGTGAGTCGCAGCGCGAACGATTGCGATCCGTATATGGCATTACATCAGTTCTGAAAAGCCCCGGTCCGTATCTCGATCTATACGTTATCTTCTTTGCGCCTCCAGAGAAGGGAAAGTGGCTGGACGTGCTCAGCGAAACGCTGAAACTGCGGGACCGATTGTTGCAGCAGTCGGCAGTCGCAAAGAGAATTCGACGAATTGAATTTCTAGAAGCTAAACAGACACACAATAGACTAGAGTTTGCACGCATGGTTCCGAAGAAGCGGTCAGGTGAATAATAGTCGAGTGCGCATTGGGAGCAGGCTCAACTTTCGGGATAACGAACGGGCGCGACTAATCGTGCTTGGTGGGCCCTCGCTCTACCAACCTCTCCGCGAAGGGATCCTCGCGTATTACCGAGAGCATGGGATTTCATGGTGGGGTGGTGGAGACGGGCCAACGGAGAACCCGATCTCTTCCCAAATCGCGTGCATAAATCATCTTGAACCAGCACGCCTTAGCAGCGAGCTTGCATTGGATCTCGCACGGAAGCATGTACCTAACGCCATCACCGTTCTTCCAATTGATGGCGGTTTCCTTGCTTACGAATGGATCGGCAAATGCAATTACCTTAACGAGTGGAATTGGTCGCCTACGAGCCGTGGCCACCACGTCACCTCGCTCGATGCCGTGATGGCAGTGAAGCGTGCGAACGGCACAATCTGCATACTCGTGATCGAGTGGAAATACACTGAGGCCTACAAGTACGGCGTGTCCCTCGCAACCTCCAAGCGCGGCACATCGCGCATCGAGATATACCGGGCGCTCCTTGAGCATGCTGATTCACCAATCCGCCCTGGCGAGCACGAGAGACTGTTTTTTGATCCCTTTGATCAACTTATGCGCCAAACATTGCTCGCATGGCAAATGGTCAAGCACGGTGAGTTCGGGGCGACCGAATGGCTGCACCTTCATGTCGCGCCACTGGCCAATGAGGAGTTGTTAGGTATGGTAACGTCGCCAATGCTCGCTGATTTCGGAGACATGGCATCCGCCTGGCGGTCGGTGCTTAAACGGCCTGAACTATATTCGCTCGTCACACCTGAAACTATGATTCCACACGCTCCAGTGGATAGAGGGCATAGAGATTGGCGTCAATGGCTGTGTGAGCGATATGGGACATGAGCTTGAGACCTTGCGGCTGGGTCAACCGATCTCAGTTGCTGCCCAATGCGCTCAGCGACCTTGGGTCTGAGGAGTGCGCCGTGGCGGAGGTCCGGACCTACGTCAAAAGCTCCAACTGAACTGCATTTTGGTCTTTCTTCGGCCGCTCTGCTCTGTGAGGTTTCTGATTGCTGGGTTTCCGTAGATGGCGAACGAGCAATGGCAATGCGAGGTGGTCCGCCGCCGAGTGATGGACGAATGCCGTGTCGGCAGTCCATGTGATGCCGGCTATAGCTCGCGTGGTCAGCGATGGCTCCAATTTCGTTTGTCCGCCGATGAGGGCAAGACCAAAGCCCTTCTGTACCATCCACTGAACCTCAGCCGGTGTCGCCGCGGCACAGGAAACCTGGGGTCGGACACCGCATTCAGCAAGCATTTCGAGCAGCCGCTTGTGCGCTGACGGGTGACTTTCGGGGTCACGGAATACCGTGAGCCGGTCGGCCATTTCAACGGGGCGAATTTCGGTGAGCTGCGCTAGGGGATCGTCAGTTCTCATGCAAACTACCAATGGCGTGCTGCCGATCTGCAACGCAGTAAGATCATCTCCTTCTACCGGCATGGGAAGCAGCGCGCAATCGAGCGTCTTGTGCCTCAGCCGTTCTACGATCTGGGCTGCATTGCCTCCCGCCAAATGGACCGGACACGCTGGGAAAACGCTCTCGTAGAGCCGTTGAAATTTTTCAAGGACAAAAGTGGGCACGAAGCTTGAGAAGCCGAGCCGTAATGGTGGCACTTCGCCCTGGTGGATCGCGCGGGCGGCCTTCACAATCTCGTTGCGCTCGCGAACGGCTTCCTTGGCATAGCTGACCAGAACAAGGCCGGCGGGGGTGGGTTCCACTCTTTTCCCGCTGCGGTCGAAGATCTCGATCCCGAGTCCTCCTTCGAGATTTTTGATCTGCTCGCTCAGTGAAGGTTGAGCCAAGTACAGCTTCTCGGCGGCGCGTGTGAAGTTGCCGGTTTCGGCGATCATCGCGATGTACTTCAGCAAACGGAACTCCAGCAAGTCAGACATGCCCACAACCTCCATGGGGAACCAGGGCAGAGACTTCAAAAGGGCCTTACTATGCTTCGTTCGTGAATACGTATCGATCTCAGGTTGCGGTGACGAATCTTTGGCGTCAATAGGTCACTTTTTGGTGACCTGAGCGTACTGTGCGCAAATTTGCAATCGGTCCGACCTATGGAGCCATAGGTGAGAAGTCTTGGACAGTGGAGCCCCTTCGGCAGACGCTGATGAAAAGGCGGGGCAAAACCGCTCGGGCATCTCAACTCCGGCGGAGCGCGCCTCCTTCAATCTCCCCAAATTGAGGTGACTCATGACCGCTTCAATCATGCAGAATCGCTATTCCTTGGAAGAAACGCCTCCCACATCGACGGACGTCGAAGATGAGCCTCTGTTGAACGCCCGACAAGTTGCCGTGAGGCTTGGCGTTTCCGAACGTTGGGTCCGGGACCACACGACGCGGCGCTCGCCGCGAATTCGTGGCGTTAAGCTCGGCCCGTTGATGCGGTATCGCAGGCAGGATGTCGAAGCCTTTATGCAGGAACTGAATACCACCAGCCCTTTCCCTGTGCGTCGTAGTGATGTATGAAGGAATTGTTCTCCACGATCAGGGAAAGGTGCCGGGCTACAGGAGAACAGCCATGGCAATGAAGTATCAGAAGGGCACCGTCTACCTGAGAGGGCAGAAGGTGAAGATGTGGTACGGCAAGTACACCGTGTACTTGCGTAATGACGAAGGAAAGGAGGTTGGAAAGCGTCGCAACGTTCCGCTCTGCCCAAAGGCGGGTACGCCGAAGTGGAAAGCAGAGCAGATGCTGCACTCGCTGATACTCAAGGAAACGGGGACTCCCGCGAAGACTTCGCCCGGCATCATTCCCGATGAAACCGTTACATTTCAATGGTTCGTCGAGGAGCGGTACCTGCCGATGCGAGAGGGCACCTGGAGCCCAGCCTACCGGAAGATCAATACGTACGAGATCAAGCATTATCTGGTGGAGCACTTTGGGCGAATTCCTCTGAACCAGCTCGGAACATTCGAGATCCAAGTCTGGCTCAACAAACTCGCAATCAAATACTCACAGTCAGTGGTTCGCCACTGCCACATCAACATTCGCTCGATCATGCAGACGGCGAAGAAGCTGAAATTCCTTGCAACCGATCCCGCAGAAGACGTGAATATGCCGCAGACCAAACCAGTCGAAAAGCCCGTGATGACGCAGGATCAAATCCTCAAGCTCATCGGGGGGATTCATGACTTGCATGATCTGTGTCTGATGTACGTCGGAATTTTCTGCGGACCGAGGGCAAGTGAGGTTCTCGGACTCCAATGGAAGTCCTGGACTGGGACAACACTGATTCCGCATGGAACGGCATTCGAGGGGCGCTTCTACCCCGGTCGGTTGAAAAACCGGTCGAGTCTTGCGCCGATCGGTGTTCCGGAACAGGTGCGGCCGGTGATTGAAGCGTGGAAGAAACTCAGCCCTGATTCGTCACCTGACGCTCTCATGTTCCCGACCTTCGGGCGTGGGGAGCGGAAGGGGCAGGCGGTGCCGCGGTGGGGCAAGAACTTCCTCCGCTGGCGGGTTCGTCCGATTGCCAAGAAGCTGGAGATTCCGGAGAGCCTCATCACGTTCCAGGTGATGCGGCGGACGCTGGGAACCAATCTGCAGCACCATGGCACGCTCAAGGATGCTCAAGGGGCACTACGCCACGCGAGCATCAAGACGACGGGCGATGTCTACGTGCAGACGATTGAAACGAGCGTTCTGAACGCGATGAACTCACGAACGATGGAGATCCTCGCGGACTGGAAACCAGCAATCTTGGAAGGGAAAGTAACAGCGATCAACGGTGCGGCTCCGAAGCGGAGAACCGTCAAGCTAGAAACGCAATTGGACCAACTTGGACCAAGCAGTGAAGGAAGGGAGGTTGTAAGTTGTTGATTTATTGGCTCCTCAGGTAGGACTCGAACCTACAACCCTTCGGTTAACAGCCGAATGCTCTGCCATTGAGCTACTGAGGAGTGTCTTGGCGGGAGCAGGATTTGTCCCCTGCTGAAGTAGTTGTATCAAAAGCCTCGTGTAGCGTCAAAGGGAATAGCGGGCAAGTTTCCGCGATAGCTCTTCAAGGCCAGGGACGGTACGCTGGAAGCATCATGCACGCCGTTCCTGTTTCCACTCGACAGACCTTACTGATCGACGCAGATGACACGCTTTGGCAGAACAATGTGTACTTTGAGCATGCCATTGCGAACTTCATCTCCTTTCTGGATCACCGCACGCTCAGCCCCTCGGAAGTGCGCGCGGCCCTGAATGAGGTGGAGCACGAAAATATACAAAGACACGGTTATGGAGTGGCCAGCTTTCAGCGCGCCCTGGTGACCTGCTTTGAGAGGCTCTCGCATGAGCCGGTCACCGAAGAGCATCATCGAGAGATGGAGCGCTTCGCGGCATCCATTCTGGAAAGAGAGATCGAGCTCCTGCAGGATGTTGCGGAAGTCTTGCCCCAGTTAGCTGAGCGCCATCAATTGATCCTTATGACCAAAGGGAATCGGGTAGAGCAGGCCGACAAGGTGCGGCGCTCCGGCATTGCGCACTACTTTGCGGCCATTGAAATTCCCGCAGAGAAACACCCGGAAGTCTACCTCGAGGTTTGCGAACGGCACGAACTCAACCCGATGCAGACCTGGATGATTGGGAATAGCCCGAAGTCCGACATCAATCCGGCCCTCGCGGCAGGATTGCATGCTGTCTATATCCATCATCCCTCCACGTGGGTCCTGGAGCATGCGGCTCTGGATAGGCCGAGGGAAGGGCAGCAGTTGGTCGAGATTTCGCGTTTTGGAGAGTTACTCTATTGGTTCTGAGCCTGCGGCGAAGCTTCGCTGCTCTGAGCCATCAGGGCTATTTGCATCGCTTCTGACAAAGCGAGCAAAATCCTTCCGCGCAAGGGTTTACGGTTTGTTATACTCCTCAAAGAACGGATTCACCTGAGTGCGGAAGTGGTGAAATTGGCAGACACACCATCTTGAGGGGGTGGCGCCGAGAGGCATGGGGGTTCAAGTCCCCCCTTCCGCACCAAACTGAATCATTCTCCTCATGCTGCGCTACGGTTTACCGAAGTCGCTGCCGAAAGCGATACGATGATTTATCTGGTTGGAACCATTCATGTTCTCGTCTCTCTGTTTTTGATCGTGGTCATTCTGCTGCAACAGGGAAGCAGCGCCGATCTGGCAGGTGCGTTTGGCGGTCAGGGCTCGCAGACAGCTTTTGGTCCTCGCTCTGCCTCTACTGTGCTGACCAAGGCGACGGCGTGGGCCGCAGCGATCTTTATGCTGACCTCACTCACTTTGACGATTCTCATGATGCGCCAGTCAAACAAGCAGCATTCCGTGCTCGCCGGCACGACGACTTCTGCGCCAGCACACAAGTAACCCAAGACGCACTTTTATTCACTCAACACTGGGCGAGCTTTTCAGCTCGCCCTTTTCCGTTTTAAGCCGAATGAACTTTAAGAGAGTCTTGTAGTAAAAGGTTCGCAAGGAGTTTACCGATATAAGGAATGGCGGAGACGCAAACTCTGCCCGGTTCGCGATGAAAAGAGAGCTAAGGCCATGGGCTGCGGCAGGATTGCTGCTTTTACTGCACGCCGGTCTTCTCCAATGGCGTCATCACCGTGTGGCAGCCTCGGACCTATGCCTGCTGGCGTGCGCGATTTTGGCCTGCGCCGGCTGTTGCTGGCGCGCCTTGCGCATACGCTGGAATGCAGTTGCCCTGCAGTGGTGGTTGGCCGCTGGAGGCATTTCTCTCTGGGCTGTCGGTCAGGCGGTTTATACCTACTTTGATGTTCTACATTTCCCTGAAACAACTGCGCTGAGTTCTGATCTTTATTTCTTTCTGTTTGGCGTCCCTTTTCTACTGGCTATTTGTTCGGTAGAAGGGCAACAGCACACAAAATCTCTTCTGTTGATTGATTCTCTACAGGCAATCATTGTCTGCTGGCTGGTACAGGCAGAGTTGTTCCCGGCCAATGAAGCGGTACGAGCCATTTCCGTGGCTCATGTCAGCACGGCTTATAACCTTGAAAACCTTTTGTTGACCGGGGCTGTTGGTCTACGTTTGCTGGCAGGCGCCAGGGGCGAACAACGGCATTTTTACCGGCTTGTTTTCGTCTTTCTGGCAGTTTATACCGCCGTGGCATTTCCGCTGAACTATCTGAACTTTCAAAAAGGGCTGCCTACCGGTACTTATTTTGACCTGCTCTGGGACCTTCCGTTCCTGCTTTTCGCCGCTTTGAGCCTGGCAAGCAACGTACGAACGGACACATCTTCATCCGTAGTCATCTCCCGCTTTCAACAGGTTCTGGTTCACTCCATGCCGGTATTGATTACTGCGGTGGTTCTGGTCATGGGAACCATCCTGGTCCGCAACTTCTTTGAGGCGGGACTCATTTCGGTTCTCATTGGCCTGGCGGGCTATTCCATTCGAAATACTCTGCTTGAAATGCGCTATGTGGATGCCCAGACCCGTCTGAGCCAAAGTGAAACCGCATTGCAGCAGGCCATGCAGCGGTTTCAGGAGCTCTCCTACATCGACCCACTCACCAAGGTGGCCAACCGGAGGCAATTTGAAGAGACCATGACGACGGAGTGGTATCGCGCCATGCGCCGCACCGCACCGCTCTCCCTGCTCATGCTCGATCTCGATCACTTCAAGCTGCTCAATGACACTTACGGACACTTGCGGGGAGACGATTGCCTGATGATCTCGGCGCAGACCTTGAGCAACCGCCTCAAACGGGCAGGAGAGCTGCTGGCCCGCTATGGCGGAGAAGAGTTTGCCGCCGTACTGCCAGACGTCAAACTGGAAGATGCCATGCAGATAGCCGAAACCCTGCGTAGCGCCATTGAGTCATTGGGCATCTCTAATAGCCAAGCCCCCAACGGAGGCCGGCTCACGATCAGTGTAGGAGTGGCCACCTGCTATCCAACGGCCAACCTTTCGATCGAGCAACTCGTAGATACCGCTGATCAAGCGCTGTATGCCGCTAAGCTTGCGGGACGCAATCGCGTGCACTCAGCAAGCCTGGTCGATCCTCGCGTGCAGAGTATCGTGCGGCAGATCAATGAAGCCGCCATCGAGGTAGAGAAGGATAGGGAGAAGAACTAAGGAATCAGAGCCCCAGCACCAGGAAAGCAAATAATCCCAGCCATATCACTCCCATGGCCTGCCAGTACCATGCTGTGCAATCAATCAGAATCTGGCGCCACAATACCTTGCGGAGCAAGAAGAGCCCAGCCGCCGAGCATGCCAGCGCTGCGATGCCGAGGCCGATATGAAGGGCTTCGGCTTCGGTCATCAAGAAGAAAAAATGGCTATTGATGCTGGTGGCGTACCGTACTCCCTCTTCCCTGAGCTGCGTCCAGGCCATCCATTGGCCTCCAAGAAACAGCAGTCCGAGCACGCAGGTAACCGTGAGCCATGGCAGCGAACGGCGTGCGGCCGGCCGGCCCATCCCGAGCCACTCTTCCATCACTTCGATCTCTGAAAAAAACGGCTGGCGAGCCCTTTCCATTGTGATGGTGGAAAGCAGCAGAAGGGCAGTGTTCAGCCAGAGAATGGGCGGCAGCGCGAATGCCTCATTGGGTAAGAGCATGTGCCCGGGGTTAGCCTGCGCGATGCCACGTCCGGCCATATAAGTGCCCACCATGACCAGGAAGAACATCAGGTCCACGCCCAGCGCGAAGAACAGCGTCAACCGGTAACTGCTGAGTAGATGCCGTGGGCCGCGCCGCCCAGGGGAGTGCCCATCCCAGTCATCTCCCCCACCACCGCCGCCGGTCGGTCTCCGGTCCACGGGCGGCTTCCCGCCCATCCCGGTATCTTTCCGTTCTACGTCGTAGGAGCTTCGCGTGAAAGTGGCAGGCATGGCCAACACTCCCTGAGTGACAGCTTACTCTCATTTTGCGGCACGCATCGATCTCTGCAAGTCCACACCGGGCCACGCATCTTCATCTCGGAGTCTGACATCAAGGGCAGAAATGACCGCTTCTGGTGAGATGCGGCGGGGAAGCAGAAAGGCTACGGGAGAGATTCTGATCTCGAGCCAGGAAGTTTCTCTCGCGACGCATGAGATGCGCAGAGACTCAATGCCGCCAGCGCGCGACCGTCTTCAGTGCGAGGCGTTGCGGAACGATTCCACTTTTTCGACGAAATAGCGATGCACGCGCCGGTCCGCAGATAGTTCCGGGTGAAAGGTGGCCGCGAGCAAATGGTCCTGCTCCACAAGTACCGGGGATCCTTCCCGCTCTGCGAGAGTCGTAACCCCCTCGCCGATGCTTGCAATGCGCGGGGCGCGAATGTAAACCATCTCCAGCGCTCCGCCGGGAAGGGAAGTCTCCGCCGTCACGATGCTGCTGTCGATCTGCCGTCCATAAGCATTTCGTTCCACCGTCACATGGAGTACGCCGAGGCTTTCCTGCGACGGATGCAAGACTTCGCGCGCCAGCAGGATGCAGCCGGCGCAAGTGCCAAAGGTTGGCTTGCTGGCCACGAAGGTGCGCAGGCTGTCCAGAAAGCCATCGCGCTCCAGAAATTTCAGAAAAGTTGTGGACTCTCCACCGGGCAAAATCAATCCATCCAGACCGGCAAGCTGCTCGGACTTGCGCACCAGGACGGGTTCGGCACCAGCCTCGCGCAGGGCCAAAGCATGCGCATCATAATCGCCCTGTATGGCAAGAACGCCGATACGAGGAGTAGGCGTGGAAGGCTGCGTGCTTTCAGTCATGACAAATCCCGTCCATCTGCAGGGCCATCCGGCCACCGCGCTGTCGTCCATGTAAAAAGGTGCTTCTGTCTGCAGTACACAAAAGCACCTCTCTTACTATCCATGCTTCCCGTGACAGGCAAGCGTCCGGCTACCAGCCCCGGGTCTGCAGCATCTGCGCCTGATCCATAGTGGCCACGGCGAGCCCCTTCATGGCGCCGGTGCATTCTTCACTGCACTCAGCCAGAATCTTGGCATCGTCAAAGTGCGTGGTGGCGCGAACAATCGCACGTGCGCGGATGGTGGCTTCTTCCGGCTCGGCAAACGTGTAGCTGTCCTTCATAAAGATGCCCGAACCCACAAAGACGGCTTCGGCGCCAAGCTGGCGCACCAGAGCCGCATCGGCGGGGGTCGCAATGCCGCCGGCCGAGAAGTTCGGCACTGGCAGCTTACCGCTTTTGGCTACCATGCGAATCAGTTCGTAGGGCGCGCGAAATTCCTTCGCGGCGGCATACAGCTCTTCTTCGCCCAGCACGGTCAGCGAGCGAATATCTTTGACAATCTGGCGCATGTGCTTAACCGCATGCACCACATCTCCGGTACCGGCTTCGCCCTTGGTGCGAATCATGGCCGCACCTTCGGCGATGCGCCGCAAGGCCTCGCCCAGGTCGCGTGCTCCGCACACAAACGGCGTGGTGAAGGCGTGCTTGTCAATGTGATGCAGCTCATCGGCCGGGGTCAGGACTTCGGATTCGTCGATGAAATCGACACCCAGCTCCTGCAACACCTGCGCTTCCGCAAAATGGCCGATACGAGCTTTGGCCATCACGGGAATAGAGGTGGAGGACATGATTTCCTTGATCTTCTTGGGAGAGGCCATGCGAGCGACTCCGCCCTCGGCGCGAATCTGCGCGGGTACGCGCTCAAGAGCCATCACCGCGACCGCTCCGGCTTTCTCTGCAATCTCGGCCTGCTGCGCATCAGTGACGTCCATGATGACGCCACCTTTCAGCATTTCAGCCAGTCCGGTTTTCAGGCGCAGTCCGCTGGACGTGCCGGGAGTAAAGCCATTGGAGGTGTGGTTGCCGTTCGAAGTGTGGTCTGCCATGGGAGTTCTCCGTATTCGCAAGCGGCATGAGGACTGTATGACCTCTGCCGCTTTGCGGAAATTGCCTCAACGTCTTAGTTTAGCAGTGGACAAGCTAAGGCATGCATCTCAGGCCTGAAGCAACCTTCAGTGGGGATGTGGAGATCGAAAAACAAGCCCCGGCCTGTCACTCAGACCACAATCCCCCGGCAGGAAAGGACTCGGCAACGTGGACGTAGAGCCAGATCAGGCAACGCATTTTGTGCCCCAAAACGGATTCCGTCGCATGGCGGCCTGGATCGAACGGGTGGAGTTGCGCCGGGTGATCGATGCCGTCATCCTGGGCATCCTCGGCGCGGCTGCCGCCCTCCTCTTCCACTGGATGCTTCAATTCTGCTCATGGCTTTTTCTGCAGCACCTTGCGGGTTATCTGCCCCCGAACATCGCAAGCTCCATTGCACCGCATTCCATTGCGGTTCCTCACGGGAACTGGTGGATCCCGGTCGCGACCACGGTGGGTGGCCTGCTCTCTGGTCTGCTTGTTTTCACCTTTGCGCCAGAGGCAGAGGGCCACGGCACTGACACGGTGGTGAATGCCTTCCATCGCAAAGCCGGTGTCATTCGTGCCCGCGTGGCGCCCCTCAAGATGGTGGCCTCTGCCATCACGATTGGTTCCGGGGGCTCGGCCGGCCGCGAGGGACCCACGGCACTGATTGCCGCAGGCTTCGGCACCCTGTATGCCAAACTTTTCAAGCGGTCGGATCAAGAGCGCCGCTTTCTCATTCTGGTAGGCATGGCCGCGGGCCTCTCCGCTGTCTTTCGCTCTCCCATCGGCACGGCTATTTTCGCCGTTGAGGTGCTCTACAGAGCCATGGAGTTTGAAAGCCACATCCTCATCTACACCCTGCTGGCTTCGGTTGTGGCTTACGCGGTCAACGGAATCTTCTTCGGCCTTGAGCCGCTGTTTCACGTACCGGCACACTTGTTGCAGCCGGATTATCGCGCATATCCCTGGTATGTATTCCTGGGACTAGCGAGCGGTATCGTGGCGGCCATTCTTCCCGTTGTCTTCTACGGCATGCGCGATCTTTTTCATGCGATTCCTTGCCCGCGCATCTTCAAACCTGCCATCGGCGGCCTATGCGTAGGACTGATTGCGCTTTACTGGCCGCAGGTGCTCGGGGGCGGCTATGGCTGGATGCAGATGAGCATCGGCGGCTATCTGCCGCTGGACATTCTGATCGCTCTGCTGTTCCTGAAGATTCTCAGCCTCTCCTTCACTGTCTCGTCGGGAGGTTCAGGTGGCGTTTTCGCGCCCAGCCTTTTCATCGGCGCCATGCTGGGCGGAACTTTGGCGGCTGCGTTTCATGAGCCCGCCGCAGGATTTGCCATCGTTGGCATGGCGGCCGTTTTTGGGGCGGCGGCGCGCGTTCCCATGGCCACCATTTTGATGGTTTGCGAGATGACCGGCGGCTATCAGTTGCTTGTTCCCGCCGGGCTGGCCGTCATTCTGGCATTCCTGCTGCAAAGCTGGCTCACCCGCCCTCTGCGCTACCGCAGTCTCTACGAGGCACAAGTACAAACCTACGCTCAGTCGCCCGCCCATTACGTCGAAGAAATGAACTATGCCATTGAGCTGATCCGGTCGCACCGCATTTCCAGTGCCAAGTCGCTGCGCGAAATGGACATCATCTCCCTCATGCAATCCGGCATTCCCGTTACGCTGCACTCGGGCGAGCGCATGCTTCTGGGGGAGGTGCAGAAAGACAGCCCCGTCGCAAACCAGCCACTTTCCTCACTGGCCGGCTGTATTCAGGACAAGTGCCTCAAGGTTCTGGCCATCTTTCGTGAAAATGAAGTATTGCTGCCTCATACCGATTCCGTCCTCAAGCAAGGGGACAGGCTGCTGCTGATCTGTGAACCGCAGACAGAGGCGTTGCTAAAGGAAAAGTTACTGCTGCCGCGCGGCGTTCCCGGCCCCTCGCCAACCGCTGTCCCCATCTAGTCGTCAGGCCCCGGCAACGGGTATTGACTCTCGCGCCGCCTGCAAGCGTGCCGGATCGATGGCGATAAACAGAGCTTTGCCTGTCGCCAGCAGCTCGCCGCCAGCGTTCCGCAGCTCGGCTGCACAGTGATGTTTGCGCCCTTCCGACGACAGGTGGCGCGCCGTCAGTTGAAGCGTGGTTCGCAAGGGAACGGGACGGAGATAATCCACTTCCATATGCCGGGTCATCGCCACGATGTTCCGGGCGCGATTCGTCTTGCTCATGGCCTCATCGAGCAGGGTCGCCACAATACCTCCATGTGCATGCCCGGGAGGCCCTTCGAACCGCCCCGCAAGACGGACCACGCACACGATGACTCCCGTCTCATCGATGGAAAAGCGCAGCCGGAGCCCTGTACGGTTGCGCTCCCCGCATCCGAAGCAACCGTGCAGACCGCTGTTTATCAGAGGCCGGCCTTTAGAAAGTTTTGTTGATGACACGGTGCGTCCCCCCTCTTTTCTCCTGATCAACAAACCCGCAGGAATTCCAACGGTAACTCCATACCCTCACGGTGGATTACGGAGAAACTCTTCCGGCGTGGCATACTACACGTAATTTCACAGAGATAAAGGTAATCCACTCGTCCATGTCCATGAGACAGCTCCTCTTCGGGTACGCTCTGGCGCTGGCCGTCTTTTTGGCCGGTACGTACGTCATTGAGCGAGGGGAATATACCGTGCGCGGTTTGCGCTGGTTGCGCGCCGGACTGGCGCTTGGATTCGCTTCTCTATGCCTGCTCGGTGCTCGGGACTGGATTCCGCTCTTTTTTCTATCGCTGGGTGCCCAACCAGCACTCGTCCTTGCTTTCTCCTTTATGCACATGGCGCTGGCTGAGGCCATCCATCGCCCTCCACGCCTCAAGTGGTATTACCTTATCGTCTTCCCGGTTTACCTGGCAGGGCAGTGGTACTTCACCTTTATCCATCCGGCCCTTCAGGGGCGTGATTTGGTGGCGACAAGCGCAATTGCTCTGGTGTTTGTAGTTACACTGCTGATTCTGCAAGGGGTGGCTTCACCTGCGCTTCAAAGCCAGAAGCGAGTCATGGAAGGTCTGCTGATCACCATGATTCTTCTGAGGGTTCTGAGGATCATTCGAGCTGTCTACGCCCCTCCTTTGAGTCGCTCTCAGAATCTTGCCCCGATAGATTCACTGCTGGTTTATCTCAGCCTGCTCACGGGCCTGGCCTTCATTGCGGTCATCATCTGGCTCAGTATTTCTGCTCAAAGGGATGAGCTGCGGCTCATGGCCGAGACAGATGGGCTGACTGGGTTGCTCAACCGGCGGGCGTTTGAGGAGGTGCTGCGACGGGAAGTGCGCTCTCTCGATGGCAGTCCGGCCGATACCGCGCTCCTGCTGCTCGATATCGATCAGTTCAAGACGATCAACGATGACTTCGGGCATCTGGCAGGGGATGAAGTGATTCGCCGTGTGGGGGCGGCCCTCAGAACGGCGGCGCGCCCCTCGGATGTGCTGGCGCGCTTCGGCGGTGATGAATTTGTGGCGCTACTGCGCCACCTCAATGGCGTGCAGGCCATGGCCGTTGCCGAGCGCTTCCGCTTTGAGATTGCTGCCTTGCAGGGTTTGCCCAGTAACCTCACGATCACCGCCAGCGTCGGTATCGCATTTTTACACGGAATGGACTCGCCGTATTCGCTGATCGGCCGGGCCGACGAGGCCCTCTACCGCTCGAAGACGGATGGCCGGAATCGGGTCTCAATCGGTGACGATTTTGAACCCGGCGAGGCGGGCAGTTCCACCACAACCATGGTCTTACTCTAGCGCGTCTGCTCTATACTCTTAGCAGCGATGGCGCAACAGAACAACAATTCGTCTTCCAGCGGTAAAACCTTCTATCTTGAAACGTTTGGCTGTCAGATGAACGTTCATGACTCTGAAAAAGTCATTGGAACGCTTAAGCAGCAGGGCTACACGCAGGTGGAGGACGAGGTTGCGGCTGACCTGATTCTCTACAACACGTGCTCGATTCGCGACAAGGCCGAGCAAAAGGTCTTCAACCGCCTCAACGACTACAAGAAACTCCATTCTCAGGGCAAGCGCTTCGGCGTGCTGGGCTGTGTCGCCCAGCAAGAGGGCGAGAAAATTTTTGAACGAGCGCCTTACGTGTCGCTTGTCTCAGGCTCAGCCTCTTACCGCAAGTTGCCTGAGATGCTGGTACAGCTCGAGGCAGGAGCCCACCGCATCACCGGACTTGACGACCGCCAGACTGAGGAGACTTTCGAAACCGAGTTCACCGCTCGTTCCCATCCACATCGCGGATACATCACCATCATCGAGGGCTGCGACAAGTTTTGCGCCTATTGCGTGGTGCCCTATACGCGCGGCAAAGAGCGCAGCCGGAAATCCAGCTCCGTTCTCGAGGAAGCCCGCCGCATGGCCGAGGCTGGCTACACCGAAATTCAACTGCTCGGGCAAAACGTCAATTCCTATCGCGATCCGGAAGGGAAGAAGAGCTTCGCCGAATTGCTGGCGGCCGTGGGCCAGGTTCCGGGAGTCAACCGCGTGCGTTTCACCACCTCTCACCCGCGCGATTTCACCCGCGATATCGTGGATGCGATCGATGCCGTGCCCGCACTTTGCGACCATGTGCACTTGCCCATTCAAAGCGGCTCATCGCGCGTGCTGCAACTCATGCAGCGGGAATACACACGCGAGCAATACCTTGAGAAGATTTCATGGATCAAGGCGGCGCGCCGTCCCATCAGCATGACCACGGACATGATCGTTGGCTTTCCCGGAGAAACGCCGCAAGACTTTGAAGAAACCATCACCCTGGCCGCGGAGGTGCAGTATGACGGCATCTTTGCTTTCAAATATTCGCCTCGCCCCAACACCCCGGCCATCCACATGCCAGATTCCATTACTGAAGAAGAGAAGTCCATGCGGCTGCAGATTCTTCTGGACCGTCAGCGCGAGATTCAGCGCGTTAACTACACCCGTCATGTCGGCGAAGTGATCGAGGTAATGGTGGAGGGGCACAACCACGCACGCGGGCAGGTGATTGGGCGCACTTCACAAAACAAAACGCTTAACTTCACCACTTCGCAACCCATTCTTCCGGCAACGGGCAGTTATCTGAACGTGCGTGTGACTCGCAGCTTGCCGAACAGTCTGGTGGGCGAAGCCATCTCCTGACGTGCAACCAGCAGGGAACGGATTTCGGGAGAATCAAGCTGTGCAGATTGAGATGAAAATTAGGGGGCTAATGGTGGATCCCTCCACCAACATGCCGATCGTTATCCTGAAGGATGCCAATGGCGAGGCGCTGCTTCCCATCTGGGTCGGGCTTTTCGAGGCGCGCGCCATCGCCATGGAAATTGAGAAGGCGTCAGGCCCCCGCCCCATGACTCACGACCTCCTCAAGAACATTGTTGATGGGCTCAATGGCCGCCTGCAGCGCATCGTTGTGTCTGAGCTGCGTGACGACACATTCTACGCAGTCGTCTGGATGGAGCAGGACGGGGAAGCCGTAGCCGTGGATGCACGCCCCTCGGATGCGCTCGCCCTGGCGCTTCGTGCTGATTGTCCCATCTTTGTTGAAGAAGAGGTTTTGCGCACCGCGAAAGTTCTCCCTAACCCCGCCGAAGCTGCCGCCGACTCCCCCGAACTGCGCCGCTGGCTCGAAGGCCTGGGTGACGAAGATCTTGGTAAATACAAGATGTAGATATGCTCCATCTGAGTCAGAAAGCGGGCAAAACGACCAGTGAAAGCACGCACGACAAGGGACCGAAGTGGATGGTGCTTGGTCGTGGGAAGCGTGCTCAACTCAAGAGGCGGGCACACACTCAAATGGTAATCTGTACGCTCAGGCAGTCATCCATGGCGCTGTGTTCATTCAAAGACACACCCGCTCTACTCAACACGAATACAGGCGGTGGTCTTCCAGGCAAAGCTAATTTATTTTGTTCAATGGAATTCCCGCCGGACTCCTATTGCCGCACACTACTCAAGTAAATTTGCGGAATTCCCGATTCAACGACCTGCTACTCTTCCAAGTTGTCATCCTCAAGGTAGTCTTCCGATCGGTCCCCAGTTGGACTGAGAATCCGTTAAGCAAGTGATTCAAGCAGTCAAGGCCGCTGTTGCAAATGACTAAAAATAAAGACTCCTATCGCCGCATTCTGAAAAGTACTTCTGTAATTGGCGGAGCCTCATTCAGCAACATTGTTGTTGGCGTGCTACGTTCCAAGATCATTGCATTATTACTAGGGCCAGCAGGTATAGGCCTGGCTAGCCTTTATAGCAGTCTCATATCGACAGCTACAAATCTTTCTACCCTGGGTCTTGGCACGGTAGGAACGCGCCAGATTGCCGAAGCTTCCAGCAAGGAAGATATTCACACTCTGAATGTCGCCCGGCGTGCACTCTTTTGTGGCACCCTTGTTCTCGCAATTGCGGGAGCCCTTGTCGTTTGGTCTCTTCGACACATTCTCGCGGTTCACATATTCGGGAACGCAAGGGAATCCGCGAATGTAGGTTGGCTCTCACTAGGAGTGGCTCTTTCGGTCGCGGCTGCATCGCAATCAGCGGTCATTCAAGGAATGCGCCGGATCGCTGATATTGCCCGGTTAAGCATCATTGCTTCTGTGTTAACCACCGTGCTAGGCCTCGCGATCATCTGGAAATGGGGATCTTCGGGCCTTGTTTTCTACGTTCTTGCTGGCCCGGTTATCACGTTTATCGTCGGTCATTTTTATGTGGCACGATTACCCAAGCTGCCGAAGCAACACATCTCGCTCCATGAATTGACTGGCGAGTGGAAGATGCTCCTGCGTCTTGGGGTCGCAATTGTTGGGGCCGGACTGATCCAGTCCTTTTCTCAGTTATGGATTCGCAGTTCGATCACAAAATCACTAGGACCAGGTGCATTAGGCCAGTATCAGGCTGCGTGGGCAATTTCCATGCAATATGTGGGCTTTGTTTTAAACGCAATGGGTACCGACTACTATCCGAGACTTACTGGAATCGCGAAAGACACGAAAGCTGCAGCATCGCTCGTCAATGAACAGACAGAAATTGCAATGCTGCTGAGCGGCCCCGTCTTCATCGGGATCATATCGGTAGCGCCATGGTTGGTACATCTGCTATACGCAGCGTCATTCAGTCCTGCCAGCACGATTCTTCAGTGGCAGGTAATTGGAGATGTGCTCAAAGTGGCAAGCTGGCCAATAGGATTTCTTATCCTGGCTCATGGCGACGGAAAAACATTCTTTTGGACAGAGGCTGTTCCCTGGGGAATCCTTGTTGGCCTGATACTTTTTCTTATCCCATTTGTGGGGATTGAGATCACCGGAATCGCGTATACAGTCATGTACGCAATATATCTTCCAATGATATATATCATCGCCCATAAGCGTTTTGACTTTCGCTGGTCGCGACCCGTCAGCATACTTTTCTTTGGCACACTGCTCGTAACGATTAGCATGGATGCGCTGAGCCACTTTTCCATCTGGGGAGAGGTGGCTGGAGCTCTACTCGCTATCGCTTCCGGAATCATGGCTATGGGAAGAATCAGCCACATGGGCAATATTGGAGGAAGAGCTGGAAAGTTCGGAGCAGCGCTGCGGCGCACCATGGCTCGATTTGGACTCTAACTGGTCAAAAAGATGAGAAGCCCTGCAAGATCAGGGCCACAAATGGAGGCAGCAATCAAGCATGAACAAGCCGCTTGTCACTGCAATAATTCCCGCCTATAACCACGAACGCTATGTCCAGCAAAGCATACGAAGTATGCTTGAGCAAACATATCCCCAGATCGAATTGCTGGTTTACAACGATGGCTCTCGGGACAACACTCACCTAAAAATTACAGAGATGGCGCACGAGTGCTCCAAGAGGTTCACACGCTTTGAGTACTTCAACCAGTCCAACCGCGGCTTGGCTGCCACGCTAAACCATGCCATTTCTATCGCCCAGGGCAAATACTTTACCGCGATGGCCTCTGATGACGTTGCATTACCTCAAAAAGTTGAACGACTGCTTACGAATCTTGAATCACGCGGCCCAAGATTCGCCGCGGCTTTTGGGGATGCCATTTTCATAGGAGATGATGGATTACCGCTCGTAGTAACAGAGGATCATCGCTCTACTGATAAGCAGGCACCTACATTTGTAGAGTTCTATACCGCTAAACGTAACGTCTCGATTCATTCAGAAGATTTTGCAAGCTACTCTTCTCTGCTCGAAGGTAACTATCTGCCTGCCATGTCGTGCCTCGTAAGAACCCAGTATGCAAGAGAAGTAGGTGGATGGACCGTCGGTAATCCAATGGAAGACTGGGAGATGTGGTTGAAATTAGCTAGGCAGTATTGCCACAGCTTTATTCCTGAACCTGTAGCTCTCTACAGAATTCACGGAAGCAATCTTCATACTACCTTTGCTCCACTCATGGGATACACCGCTCTCAGCCTACTCCGAAGAGAAAAGAAATATTGCAAATCGTCCGGCCTCTATGGCATCTGGAAAGAACAATACCTCTCTCGTTTGATCAGCGGGGTTTTAAGAAAACCAGACTTTAGCCTCGCACAGAAATGCTCAATGATTGATATTGAGGAGCTACCTGCGATTATCATTCGTTCAATGCAGCAGTCCTGGAGAAAAATAAGAGCGAACAAGCAGAAATGATTGAATCAGCGTTCATCTTTCGCTGCTTTGAATCCTTTTTCTGGCAACCCAGGGGAGGGAAATGTCCTAAGTTCAAAATTCACAGTCGAGGATTTATGCGCTTATATAGAGAGTGAAATCAGCAATAAGATTCCGATGCTGGTGCGCCACGACTGAAGCGATATCCTCGTTTAAATGGGCACTCAAGACGTCAGCATTGTCAGGAGGGTTTCCCACGCATTTCCATAGTGTGCCCATCCGCCAAGTTGGCACACGCGGGCTAGGGCAGCGTGCCTCATCTGTTGTTGGAGTAGCGGGTCGTCCGCCAATCTCTGCAGCCGATCGGCAATGATCTGCGGCGAGCGGATCGGAACCAGAAAGCCCTCCCCGCCATCGCTAAACAAATCCTCTCCCCCTGTGTGGTAAGAACTGATCAGGGGGCATCCGCACGCCATTGCTTGACCTTGGACGAGGGCCAGACCCTCTTCGATTGAAGGCAGAACCATCACATGGCTGGTGCTCATGTCGCGGGCCAACTCTTGCTGCGGCAGCCGGCCAATCACCTCTATCCCGTCCATATTGTGGTTGGAAAAAATCGATTTCATCTCCGGGAGAACTGGGCCTACAATCCGCAGTTTCTTATTGGGATGCCTCAGTAATTGGAAGGCCTCAATGAGGTCGGGAATGCCTTTTCGCAGACCTACAGTACCTGCAAACAATACATGAAAGGCATCCCGGGGCGGCTCTCCCGAGGGCTGAAACCGATCCAGGCGAACGCCGTAGGGAATCCGATGCAGCTTTTCTTCTGGTACTCCCATCTCGACGAAACTGCGATAAGCAAACCCGGATGGTACGGTGATGGCATCGGACTGTTCGTATTCTTGCTCTTCACGGTCAATGAAGAAGGGATCGATGGGGACTCTCGATACACCCCAGCGGGCATATTCTTCAGCCAGAATCTGGTCTTGGTAGCGGATATGAGAGGAGCCACGATCACAGATGTAGCGCGCGCCACGTTGCTGAGCCGCATACCCACTGAGAACGCCAGCCCCTGACAGCGCAACGTAGACATCGCATTCGGGCAGTGTGCGTGCTACGTAGGCATCCAGCCCTGAGCGTACCCAGCGATCGATACGCCTATTGAGCCCAACCGGAACTTGCATAATCCGGTGCATTCCGTGCTGCGTGAGGTGAACAGCAGAATGTGTTCTCACATACGCACGATCCAGGCCTTCACGCTCTAATCGCGTCCACGGAAAGGTGGAGTAGATCCTCTCCAGCATGCCGCGTTTGGCAAGTTCGTGAGCTAGTTCAAAGTGATGAAAAACGCCGTTGACGGCCAGGACAACACGAAGAGAGGATTCATTAGTCGCCACGCAGGTTCAGTCTAGCAGAGAGGTCCCCGGCCGTACCGTACAGAATATACATTATCGGACGTAAACGATAATGGGCGGCCGGGCCTGGTGAGCACGCCACGAAGGGATGAAAGGTCCATCCCACTTTGGCGCGATTCCAGCTCGTACCACTGCAGCTTAGATTGCCCGGCATGGAAAGGCCCGCGTTCACGCAGGCGGCTCTTTCCAGCGTCGATTCCATTGCCGATGCGGAGCGCGACCAGCGCACGCCTCGTGAGTGGATAGATGCCGTCCTCGGGTATCTGGAGTTTCGCGCCGGCTCAGGTTGGCGCAAAGGTCGCTGGAAACACCGTCAATCACCCGTCTACCAGGAATATCTCGATGCCATCCGCATCGTATTGAGCGCCTGTCGTGCGCCCGAAGATGTTCCTGCTCCGGTTTCCACTCACAAATTTGATGTCGAGCCGGAGCGGCCGCGCTGGATCGACTGTCCCCATCTTCATTTCGCTCGCTGCCGGTGCGCGAGGTGCCGCAGTGCGAAGAAACGCGCGGAGGCATCGTGATCGAGCATACCTTCGCCGAGATCGCCAGATCGATGGGCATCAGTCATCAGCGCGTGCACCAACTCTACAACAACGCGATGCGCAAACTGAGCGCCCATGAACAGGGCCGCGAATTCCTGCGCGCGCTCGATGATGAGCGTTCGATGCGTTCCAGATCAAGCCGCTATCAGGAGGTGCCTCGCGATGCTTACGAGATTGTCTAGGTTTTTTGCGGCTGGGTTCGCCCCGAAGATTTACCCCAACAGAAAGCAGTTTCCTCCAGCGGCCGTTGTGAAGAGCCGCTGGCGTGCGACAGGGGGATACTCCGGCAACGCACATCAACGCAGGATCGCCCGGCGCAGTATGCCGGGCTTCAGGATCGCGCAGGTCTAGTCAACCTCGCGATGGGCGAGAGGGGCCGGGTTCTATCCCTTACCGGCCCCCTCCAGAAAGGCAGCCATGCAAGCAAAATTGTTACAAATCCGCCGCGGCCTCGGGATCGCAATGATCGCCTTTGCCGTCTGCCTCATACCCGGCACGGAAAGCATCTGGCAATCCGTTCGCAGCATCCAGTGCGAGATCGCGGACTATGACCGCTACCGCGCCTGGTGCGAGATGCAGGAACAGCCGTCTCTTCCCTTCTATGAATGGCAAGAATGGGCGAGGTCGATATGAGCGGAATTCTTCGCAGACAGACGCATTTCATTGCGAAAGCTCAGGCCATCGCCATTCTGCAGCGCTGCAGCAGCGAGGTATTCGACCAGGGCAGAAGCCTGGCTCATTCAGGACAAAGCGATACCACTGCTCTCATGTCCACCTGGGTCACGTTGCGCCATGCCATCGGACACGTGCAGCGGGTGCGCCATGAATAGCCGCGATATTCCTCCGTCTGACATCGAGATGAGGGCGCGACGGTGGCAACGGCATGCGGAAGGGCACGGGCTCTCGGCTCGCGAACACGTGCTGAAAGGTCACGTGCTCTCCAGCTACGTTCAGGCTCGCATCGCCGCGCACTGGGCATTTAAGGCGAGGCCGGAATTGAGGGAGGGTTCAGCCCTATGAAGCAACTCTCCATCAGGAATGATTTCATCGCTTGCGCCATGTGCGGCGACAGCCAGCAGAAAAATGCAGGCCCAGAACGCGAGGTCAACATTTGCGGGATCTATATCTACTTCTACCGCCGGCCGCGTAAGGGCAAAAGGACGCTGCAGAGCTGCGGCCGCATTAGCCTTTGCGAGAAGTGCCTCGCGCATTGCTGCGCGGGTCCATCCGCACAGCAGACCAAACGGCTTGCAGCGCTGACTAGCAAAGCCCTGAGTCGCGGTTATAACGCCAGCTTAAAGCAGGAGCAAGAGTGACTCTATCATATTTCAGCATGGAAGAGCGGCACTCCCCCTCTCGCCCCCTCCGACTGGGGACCCGCCGCCGTGCGGCGCGCCTCAAGCGCGCCGCGTCTTTGCCGGCGGAAGGGGGTTTCGCGCCCGCGAAGCGGGCCGCTTCACTTGATACTGATAAACAACTGAAAACATCTGGCGCGGAGTGGTTGCAATCCCTTGAAACAGAAAGGGATGCGCACCGTCGCAATGTCGCCCTCCAGCGTCGCCTCACCAACAGCGTGCATCGCATCTGGCAATCGCACGAGCGCCGACTGCGAGACTACGCGCCGGGAACGAAGGTCTACAACGACGAATTCAAGGCGGCGGGACGTTGGGCGAAAAAGCTGCTGCAACTACAGAACTGTCAGACGCAGTGGGTGGGTTACCGCGCCGACTGCTGCAAGGGGCGGACACGCCCTATCGCAGTGCCTGTGGGTTGCAATGACCGTCTTTGTCCGCTCTGCAGTTGGAACCGTTCGGCACGTGCCCGCAAGCGGACAAAAAATCTCTTCGACCGGCTGACACACCCGGCCATGATCACGCTCACCATCCCCAACCTGCCGACGATTCGGAAGCACAATTACACGCTTTTCCGCCAGCGCGTGCGCTCATTCATCAAGCAGCACAGCGGATGGATTCTTGGCGGGGTCTACTCACTCGAAACGACTTATAACCGCACAGATCGCACCTGGCACATTCACGTGCATATCCTCGCCGATTTGGCCAGTTCCCTTCCTCCGAAGACGGACAGGGTGAAGATCGCTGGGCGCGATTTACCGCGCTTCACGGTCATGAAGAGGCGGCTGGAATACGACTGGCTCCGGTTATGGAAAACCGACATGGGACGCAAGGCGCGCAGGGACGCAAGCCCCATGAGGCGTGCCGGCGAGGAATACGAGTTTGAGCAATGGCTCGACCAGACGTTTCGCAATCGCGTGCGGGAAAAGGTGGGTGGAGTTTGGAGACCAATCGAGGGTCTAAGCAAGCGAGCGATAGAAGCTCGTACGAAGTGGAATCGGGAGTTTCGTCGCGTAGTGGATATTCGGCCGGTTCTGGATCGCGACGGGGCTGCGCGCGAAGTCCTGAAGTACATCACGAAGTCTGCAGATTTTTGCGACCTTCCGGATGCCATCGAGCCTTTTGCAAATGCTGTCAAGGGAGCGCGCCTGATCCAGACCTTTGGTAGCTGGTACGGCGTTCAGCTCGATGACGCGGGTGATACAGGAGCCGCGCGCAATTTCGGCGAGCTGAAGTGCTCCTGTGGCGAGAACCACTGGAAGCGCATGGGAATGTTTTTTCATCGCGATGTCGTGATGATCGGGGGGCAGTGGTATCTGCGCGAGCCCCATGACCATAACAGCAGCGGCACCGTGCCGCGCCCAACAATTCGTGCGCTGGACGCACGTGAGGAATGACAGCCATGCAAACAAAAGAATTTGAGATGGAAGAGCGCAAGGAACCGGAACTGGTCAAATTTGCTGAAGGTGAAGTCATCGAAGGCGAGCTGATAAGGGTCGATTCCATTTTGGTCGGCGAAGAAAAGAATCGCGTCGCACTCTACACGGTGCGTGACCTCGACACTGGAAAACTTTGCTGTTTTCGGGGGCTTTATCAGATCGACCGGAAACTGCGCTTGCAGGATCGCGGCCATTTTATCCAGGTGCGCTACGAGGGAGAAGACAAAACGGTCATTCGCAACGGCAACGCGATGAAGATGTTTCACGTGCGGGTATCAAAGCAGAAGGTTTCGGAGATGACGTCTGGAAAAGGATCTGTGGACCCGCTCGCCGGAACCGAGATCACTGACGACGACATTCCGTTCTAACTAAGCGAAAGCGGGCACGTGCGCCGCTGATCGCGGCGCACGGCGCAACAACTGGAGGGGACATGAAGTGCCCATACTGCAGCACCGAAATGATCGAGAAGGAGACCTCACGTGGCTACAAATCAGCAAGGTGCCCGAACTGTGGGTGGTTCGGCACCAGCGGCAAAAAAGCGCTCGCCAAAGAAAAATACGGGCAAGAGGGGAAGGCCGAGAAAAAATCCGCCGACTCCGGCAGAGACCGTGCAGCACGGAAGCTCCCCACAAGAGCCAAGTCAAGACGGCGGACTGATGAACAGCCTCGGCAGCCTGTTCGGCACAGGGAGTCCAAGCCCCTCAAACCCTACGAGCCAGCCCCAGAAGGGAAGAGAAAATCCTTCTTTGATCGACTCCTCGACTTCTCCTGATTTACCGGAGGAAGTGGAGCGCAAACTGGATGCGATCCCTGATGTGATCGGCCAAGAGGGCGAGCATCCTTCAGAAAATTCATCAGCGGTAATGTCCCGCGATGACTTTTCTGCACTGCTCGACATGATCGCGTTTGAAGAGCAGGACGTGCGCGACCTACTGGAGGAAGCGTTCGATTGGCTTTCGGAGAAGTTTGAATCGGAGCATTGGAAGCTCAGTGAGCGGCAGTCGCGCATGCTCGGCCGGCCGACCGTCATGCTGATGAATTCCATCTGGCTTAAGCTGAGAGACCGTCTTCCGGATGTGCTGTTGAGCTGGTGCGAATCGACGCCTGGTGCGGCTGCATTCATCACAGCCGCAGGGATCGTAATCGTTCCGAAGGTAATGACTCAGGTATCGCTCTCAAAGCGCAAGAAGCTCGCACCTGCGCAGGAAGGAGAAAGGAAGCCCGATGCACCGAGTCACATATCCGCTCCAGCAGGCCCGTCAACTGCCAAGGAAGGCTCGCCAATTGTGTGGCCGCATGGCTGAAAGGCTGGCGCTCCGAGTGTACAACTCACTCGATATTGGGGAGCGGCTGCTGCTCGGAGCTTACATGGGACTGCCGCTGCAAAAGGCGCTCCCTCCTAAACTCCGGCTGATTGCAATAGTCACGCAAATTTATTTGAAGTTCAAACCGCAGTATGGAGGAGAAGATCATGGCGTGGAAGTGGGAACAGGCGAAGGGTAGGCTGCTCGACCCGAATAATAATTTTGTGTGCCTGGGGTATTCGGGATTTGAGCAAGGCAAAAACAATCCGCAGATGCAGAACGTGCGCGATGTGGGGCCGTTGCCGTGCGGAGTTTGGCAAATCGGTGAGCTGGTTCCGTATGGTCATCAGCTCGGCCCGAACGTGCTGCCGCTCTCACCGCAGCCCGGCACCGACACCTTCGGGCGCGATGGATTCTTCATTCATGGTGACTCCATCGAACACCCCGGCGACGGGTCGCACGGCTGCATCGTTCTGCCGCCATGGGCTCGCATGGATATTGCTCGCAGCATGGACAAGTTGCTGGTGGTGGTATGAGGGGTTTCATCGACGGCGAATATCAGGACGGAGAGATTCGCGGCCTGGTCGCCATCTTCGGAATGCGCGGGATGGGCAAGACCACGGAGACAGCGCGCCTCCTCGGCGAATGCCGGGGCGGTGTGTTGTTCTTCGACACCACTTGCAATCATGGCCATGTACTCAAAGGCTATGAGCACATCTCTCAGCCAGGCGACCTGAAAGAGTTTCTGCGCGTGAACCATAAGCGCAGATTTCGAGTGCGGTATGCCCCGGCTGACGTCGAGATCGAGCAGCACTTCCTCGCGGTGTGCATGATTGTCCAGGCCTTCGGAAACATGATCTTCGCCGTGGATGAGATCGACACGTTCTGCGGACCTCAGCACGGTCCAAGCCAGATGCCCGCCCCGCTCTATCAGCTCGCGCACGTGGGCAGGCATTTCAAGGTCTCGATGGTGGTGACGGCCCGCGACCCGGCCTCACTATCAATCCGCTTCCGCTCGCAGTGCGAGTCAATGCGCATCTTCCGCGTGGACGAAGAGACCTACGTGCAGTATCTCGCCAAGCGGATCGGAAAGCAGAATGCCTCGAAGCTACCGACACTGCAGAAGTATCAGTATTTGCTGTGGCAGTCAGGCACTGCAGAAGCGCACGTGCGCGGCGGCAGGCGCTCTGTCTGATTTTTCTTTTCGTTATAACGATTTTTTTCCTTGCACCCCCTAGCGAAAAAAAATAAACGTGCGACGGTAAAAACAGCATGGCTGACTGTGTTGCGGTTGGCGCCTTCGGGCGCCGCCGCTCTCACTCACCCGGAGGAAAAGCACATGAAATGGTCCCATACGCTGTACATCGTCGTGATCGCCGCCGTTGTGATCTGGGCAAGCAACCACATCGCTGCGGTCAAGAACCTGATCGGGTAATTCCCTTCTCAGGTAAAAATTCTGCGGCATGGCCGCCCGAGGAAAAAGCATGAAAAACAGTGATCGGCAGAACCGATTTCAGCAGCCGTTCAATCCGGACAGTCAGGTTCTGTTCAACCTTCCGCTGAACGGAAAAATTATGCGCGGCCGTGTCATCGTGACAGGCCAGGTGGTGCTGTCCAACGTGACGGCGCAGGGCACCGTCAAAGGCGACGGCGGCCCCATCAACCTGATTGAACGTGTCATCGTGCATGCCAATCCTTCGCCGGGTTCGCGTTATCCCGGTGGCGAAATTGTCTTCTGTACGCCCCGCTCTCTATTGCGTGTCGCGCAGCGCTATCACTTCGGCAAATATGTGGGCGAGCAGGCGGGCAATACTCTCGGCAACGGTGCGGCCGGCACCTATCAGATTTACCTGTCCATTCCGATCTACTTCAAGGACCCCACGCTGCGCACCGGGTACTACACGTCACTGAATGCTGATCCGACCGCCTATCAGTCGATCCAGGTGGAAGTGCGGACGGCCGATATGGGCGCGTGCTTTTCGGGCTGGACGGGCACAGTCAACTACAGCAACCTGCAGGTGCAGTGGGAAGACTCCCGCGAAAACACCGCGGGCGATACCTACGTTGTCTGGCAGGAAGATCATCGTCTCTACATCCCGAACAGCAACAAGCGCACCGTTGACCTCGTGATGCCGAGCGATGAGCGCGCCTTTACGGATTGGCTCATCCTCGAAGAGCAGAGCGCGCAGCAGACTCTTGCCAGCACGCTGCTCAATCGCGTCACCCTCAATGGCGTCACGCTCAACTATGACGAGTACAAGCAGGACATCCTGCAGGCCATGATCGATGATCGCCTCTACGATCCTTCGCAGACGCTCTCGGGTATCAATTTCATCAACTTCACCGATGGGCTCATCACCGGTGCCATTCCCGCTTCTGGCCTGCAGAACTTGTTCGATCTGAACAATGTCAGCGGCGCGAATCTGGATGACCTGCTGATCTACACGCGCGGCCTTGTACTGCCGGCCAACGCGCAGATCGGCCAGACGGCTAAGAACTCGTAAGGGGTGCGCCTTGGCGCTTCTGTTGCTGATACTCGCCGCTGTGGCCGCGTGGTGGTTTTATAACAACACCGCATCGACTGCAGCGGCGGGCTCAAGTGGATCAAGTCCCGCGATGACGAATGTTTCTCCAAACTCGAACGCAGTGCAGTCGATGGCGCAGGCCATCTACAACTTTGAAGGCGGCGGCAAGCAGGGTGCCACGAATTCGTGGAACAACAATCCCGGCAACATTGGCGGCGGAAAGGCAACTTATCCGACTTTTCAGGACGGGTGGAGCGCACTTGTGAACTACATCACCGGCCACGCCTCGCAGCATCCTGATTGGACGTTTACGCAGTTCTTCAGCTACTACCTCACCGGCAATGCGGGCAGCGCGCAGACGACGAGCCAGGGCAACCCGGTGTCGTATGCCAACTATGTGGCAGACCAGATGGGCGCGAGCCCAGATCAGACAGTAAGCAGCGCTTTGGGGTTGTGATGGGCATTCGCAAGTTTTCATCTCCAGATCAGGTGGCGCAGGGCGGCAGCGGCATCAGCACGGGCGGCGGAGGCCCGCAGCCCGCACTCACCGGCGTCAGCACTTACACCGCAAAGGCGGCCGCGAAGGCGAAGCCGGCGGTGATGCAAATTTCTCAGCCGGTCAATCTCAACTTCAACCTCAAGGTGGCCGTGGCCAATCAACCGGCACTTGCGCCGCCGGTGGCGATCCCGGCCGGAAGTACGGTGCGCATTCGCACCGCATCCGGCAACGTGGACACGATGTATTTCGCCGACAGCGAAGGCCGCTTGCTCACCGGCAACGGAACGCCGATTGATCCAGATGTGGAAGTCATCTTTCCGCTCTCGCGCGGCATTCTCTGGTACATGGGGCCAAATGTCGGCGACGAAGCCAGCTTCAGCGTGAGGAGCGCGTAATGGCCAAGAAACAGGGTTTTCCGTGGCATGAGGTTTTCAAGTGGGGAATCATCGCCATCGTGGCTTATGCAGCGCTGAGAATTCTTCCTACGCTGCTCACCGGAGTGGGTTCCGCTGTGAGCAGCGTGACCTCGGCTGTCACCGGCGCGGTAGGCGCGACGTCAGCGGCCGCCGGATCGGGCAGCGTACCGGTCTCGACCTCCGCTACTACCAGCATTGGTGCGCCGCTGCAGGTCAATCCTTCTCAGGGGGCCAGCTCCACAGCCGTTAACCTTTCTGGTTCGTCTCAGTGGCCCATCGGATCAATTTTCAGTCAGGGAGGTCCAGTCCCGGCGAAGCGCTGGGGATGGACCGCGCTGTAAAGGAGGGCAATATGGCAAAGAAGAAGAAGAAAAAGAACAAGAAATTGCCGCCGCGCCGTAAGGATGGCCGGTTCAGGAAGCGCAAATAATTACCACTCCGTATAGGTGATGGTGACTTGGTTCTGCGGGGAAAAGATGGCCAGCGGTGATCTTTCGTCGTGAATGTAGATGTCGGAAGCGTTCGCGCAAGTGAATTGAGCCTGCATCACTTGGTGCCAAGTGCAACCGGCTTCAGAGACTTGAACCGGAAACTGCGCGGAGACATGAAATCGGCTGATGCCAGATTGGTTTTGTATGTTCCATGACTGACCTGGGCGAAGGATTGCCGACATGGAATGAGAAGGTGCAGGAAGCACGTTGCGAGAGCACCCGGCCAAGGCTAGTAACGAAAGCAAGATAATCATCGGCTTCATGCCGCAAATTATAACGCGAGAACGGAAATGGATAGAACGCTCGGATATCTCTTCTTTTTGGGGTTTGTAGCATTTGGGCTTGTCTACGCCTATTCCACTTTCACGACCCTCGGCGCAAAAAACGCTTTGTCTGCGCAGAGTGAACTGAGCCAGATACAGGGGGCGGAAAAGTATGCAGCCAGTTCGATCGATACGACCGGATTCACTACAAATGCTCTGATAGGAGCGTGACATGGCTAATCTCGAAGACAAAGTTTCCGATACTGTCGTGTTGCTTTTGGCATTGACTCTGATCGTTTTTCTAATCTGGCTCTATTTCAAGTCGAAAGGGCTGAACATTCCCGCTGCTATCAAGAGTGCGCTGACAGCTCTTTGGGCGTCTATTTCGGCTCTCGTTCCTTCATCGCTGCAGGGCGCTCCGATAACGGGAGGGATAGGCGGAGGGAACGTCCCTAACGGCTCGACCTCGGGATGGGGAACAGACCCCAGTGGCGCAGCGCAAATTCAAACAGGGGCATACGCCTTTTAGGTGAGCACATGAAGACACTCAGTTCCGTTCTCGAATTTGCGGCACTCGCGGTCATCGCACTCATGGTGATGTCTTTCCTGCAGTCTGCCATCGCGGCCAAAGTGACCGCCCAGGCGAATGCCAATCAGACGAATGCCTGGACTTCTCTCGGCTACAACTTGGGCAACGGTCTGTTGAGCACTGTGGGATTCAACTCTGCCAACTCGGCCAACTTCAACCTGGTGAACTGATGGCAAAGGGAGGCTCCAACGTGGTGGGCAATCTGATTGTGCTGGCGGCCGTGGTCGTCGGCATTTATATGCTGCTGCTCTATTTCAGCAAGCAAAAGCAGCAGCAGAAGGCGGGTCAGGGACTCTCTGCGGGACTGAGTCCCGGATCCGGGGGCGGATTATCATTGCCATCTGCGGGAAGCCTCAAAACTTTGATCACCGGCATTGTTGACTTCTGGAAAGGCCAGATCGCCGCATTCCAGTTACCGACCAGCTCGCCATCAACCAGCGAGCTCATTCCTACTAATCCACTGGCCAGCCTCAACATGTCTGGCTGGGGCTTCAGCCCGTCCAGCTTTGGGAGTGATCTTTCGGGACTGCAGAGCGCTCTTGATGCGAATAATTTCTCCCTGGATTCGAGCCTGAACAACTCGTATATCCCAACGCAGCCGCTGCAGACGATTGATATGTCAGGCTGGGGATTTAGCCCTTCGAGCTTCGGAAGCTAAATGGGAAAGGTCATTTTCATCGTGCTGATTGCTGCGATTTTGTGGGAATGGGAAAAGTCGAAAACTTCGGCATCATCCGCAGCGTCTTTGAACAGTCAGATGCCGCAGTTGCCGCGAATCATCGGAGGCCTTCCAGGGGGTCGCTTTTTGCGGGACGCTCCGGCCGACACCACGACGACCTCAAATTTCGACAAGTTTGTAATGACAGGCGGCTGGGAGCCCAGCTTTTAAGGAGAGAACAATGATCGATTTTTCTGAAGCTGCAGATCTACAAATCGGCGATGGAGTGGTGCTGATATTTGCCCAGCTTTCCTTGCTGCTGACGGTTCTATGGATCATTGCCGGCCTTCTCGGCGTGAAGCACATGGCTGTTCCGCACGAGAAGGGAGCGCCTCGTAACATGCGTGGCACTGGCGGCAAGTGGTCAGAGGACACTTATGCTGTCCAGCCCCGCCTTCCATGGGTGCCCGCAGGGGCCAACCTGCTGTGATGACCATGGCTGGATGGGCCGCGCTCGATAACGACATGAAGAGCATCAGCAACATGCTTGCCGTGCTCGGCTCGTGTTGGTTTTTCGCAAAATACTGCGGCCTCGGAATATGGAGGCTCGTGCAAGCTGTGCAGGCCGCTGTGAACGAGTTTCAGGGCATGCGCGGCGATATTCAAACCCTCAGCAGCCGAGTGAAGCTGCTGGAAGAAAAGGCTGGAATCTGATGAATCCTTTCAAGGCAGTCGCAACCGGGCTGGCGGACGTCGGCAAGTTTGTCGCTCATGCAGTCGCAATGGTGATCGGCACGGCCAAGCGCGTGGAATATGTGCTCACCAACGCTACGCCGCTTGAGAAGCCGTTCGTCTCCGCGCTCTCCATCGTGGTGTATGACGTGGAAGACGTCATCTCCGAAGCCGAAGCTGCCGTGACGGCCGATGGTCTCAACTTCGCGGCCGACACCCAGGCATATCAGAAATTCATGAAGCTGCTCTCCGACTTCAAGGCGCTCGCGCCGCTGGCCGAAGACGCAATCGCCGTCATCGAAGGCAAGCCGGAGCCTTTCCCCCAGGCTGCGCAGCTCGCCACGGCAACGCAGGCGCCGGCCGTTCAGCAGCCCGCAGTTCAGGGCCCCGGCCTCGCCGCTACAGTCGCACCCTAAACAGCTTGACAACTACGTAGGGCCGCGACAATCCATCGCGGCCCTCAGCACAAGTTATAACGCGAAGAGGTGCCCTATGAAGAAGCTGCCCGCACTCCTGATTTGCCTGTATTTTTGTATGTGCTTCCCCGCTCATGCCCAGACGGACAACACTTTCTATGTCAAAAACTTTCCGGGCTCGACTGTTGGGCAAAAGACTATCGCGGCTCAGTCCGCTTGCGAGGCCAATCCGGCCGTGCCCTGTATCATCGTGTTCGATCCGACGCTGGCGACCTACAGCCAGGGATCAATGCCTGCAAAGTGTGCGCAGTGCGTCTGGAAGGACTATCGCACCCTGGGAGGGAATACTGCAGTCAACGCCATCAGCCTCACCACAAAAGCTCCGCGCGTTGATATCACCTATCCGGACTTCTCTTTGGGGCAGCCGATCGCATCTATCTCGGTGACAAATGGTGCATGCACGTCGGCACCGACGATTACGATCCCGGCACCCGCTGAAACTGTGGATGGATCACAGGCCGCGGCTCATACATCGTGCGTAAACGGCCAGACCATAGTGATCATGGATGCTTTTGGTGGTGGTTACCTGCCCTCACAAGTGAGCCAAGCGTCTATCTCTGGTGGGGGAACCAGCGGCGCAACACTGAGTCTGAACCTGATGGGTTCGCCAGGCGCTGCTGATCCGACCGGCACGAATGACTCAACGGCAGCGATACAGAACGCGGTGGATTTTGCGCTGGCAAATGCGAGCCTTTCGGGTGGGCCGCAGACAGTCAGAATCCCCAACGGAAAATACAAACTGACCTCACAGCTTTACTTACCCTGCGGAATCAAGATCGCAGGAGACGGAGTGAACGCCACGGTTTTGGAAGAAACAAACGACCATGAAGGCGTATCCGTTTACGCTTCTGAGCCACAAGTAGGCCAGCCTTTTACCTGCGGAGGCGGCATATCTCAAATGACTCTTCTAGCGCCCGGAGGTCATGAATATACAGCCTCGATGCTGCAAGTAATCGGCACTACGGGATACAAGGTGCATGATTTGCGATTGACGGGTGGCGGAGGGGTGGGACTTCTGATTGCATCAGAGAGGATGCATTTTTACAACCTTACCTTTGATCAGGTCAGGAAGCCGATTGCGACCAACGGAGCCATTGCTGCAAACGAAAATCTTTTCACAAATGTGAGTTCAAACGGGGCCGGGGAAGCTCTAGATGGATACTGCTTTGGTGCGAACTGCCCAAATGGGAATTACCCCCCTTATAGCTGGTCCACTGGATCAACAATCGCATCCGCTGTGGGCAATGGCTCTACAGCCACATTCGTTGTGAACTGTAATACTGCATGTGGAGAAGGCAGCGGAGTCTCTCCGATTGGGGCAGGCGCTTGGTTTCGTTACAGTGGCGACACGAATCTGACTGCGTTAAACGGTATCTGGCAGGTTGCGAGCGTCTCGAATAATACCCCGAGTGCCGGGCAGTTTACCATCACGACCGAGCCGCTTGAAACCGGGACGTTCACGGTAGGCCCTGATGACATGCCGATGATTCTGTCGCCGGCCGCCGTATCCGTCTCAGGCACGTCCACAGGAACATCGAGCGCCACTTTTCAGCCAGTGATCTGGCCGCAGCAAGACCCTGCTTATGAATTTGTCAACGATACAGAAACGCAGATAAACAGAAGCTCGATCAAGGCCAACTGGTTTACGGGTGGAATTCAATTTGTCGATCCCAGCCAAGATAAAGTCTCAAATGTCTATAGCGAGGGATTCCCTGAGAATAATCAGCCTCATGCCAACACCGACTTTGGCGTTGGCGGCTATCTGCCCTACACAAACATCACGTCTGCATTTTCTGCGACAAACTGTAATCCGCTGACCCCCTGCCCTGTTCCAGTGGTCTCCAGCGGCCAGTTCTTCAACCAAGTCAATAATGTAATCGACATGCCGCTGGGCGTGGAAATGGACTTGGTGTGCCCGGATTACGACCCATCCTCGTCTTCCGCGTGTGCCGCGAACTCGGCAATTAAGCAGGATCAGTATGAAATCGTCTCTGTGCAATTTACCCCGGACGGAAACGCTCAGATTCTTGAGCGAGGTTTTTCTGGCTCTACTGTGACGGGGGTAACATGGCCAGCAGGATCGCATCTTGGGTGGGCGGCTGGTGATAGCACAAGCTCACTATATAAAGCACAATCGCCGGGCCTTCTTATGACCGGGAATCATCTTCAGGGGTACGACGCGCCTGGCGCTCAGTGGTATCTATACACGGATAATGACACGCCATTTGTGGCATACTCCACGCTCGCGGGCACAGTGCCTGATGGGGTAATGCATTTTACTGCTGGGCCGAAGGAAGGGATTGTCTATCCCCAGTATGTGGTTTCGGTCAACAACAACACCTACTTCGGGATCGACCTCACCGCTGCTATTAGCGACGACGAGCCGCTACTCAACGGCAAGGCGCTGAGTGGTACAGACTTGAATAATGGAAATTTCGCGGTGGGCGGGATGTCTGCAGTGTTCATCCCCTACGGCAATGGTTATCTTTCCACTGGAATTGTGACTGACCTGATGAGCGGATCGCGATTTGAACAGGGATGTGCCACGACGGAGGCGGTGGCCGCAGGCGGATGTCAAGGGGCGATTGTAAAGGGCACACTCGCCGGAGATTCATCATTATCCAGCGTACTGAGTCCCGGATCAGATAGTCTTTCCTACGCTCCGTTTAGAGAGGTTATGGGTGGTACTCCGGTCTGCTCTTATGTGATTCCGAATGCCGGATCACATGCTACTTCCCGCTGGTGTACAGCTACAACAGGAATCACATACGACACTTGGAGCGGAAGCGCCTGGGTCAATCAAATGACGCTTCCCACGAGTGGACCCGTCAGCGGTCCAGCATTCACTGGCGGCCCTTCTCTGGCGGGAAATAACACTTGGACAGGCACGAACCAGTTTGGCAGCAGCACAAGTCATATCACCATCGACAATGGCGGACAAATTACTTTCGTCGGGAATGGTAGTACTCTTTTCAGTGTTTCCTCGGCTGGAAATGGCAGCGTTTTGGGAGGGTGGTATGCAGCGCAATTCTTTGTCAGCGGCGGATCGCAAATGCTCTATCGCTGCACGGGCACTACAGATGCAGGTTTGGTGGTAGCTGGTACCGCAGGCCAGACGGCTTGCGGCGGGGCGTCGAACGCAACAGCAATCGGGTTTGAGGGTAACTGATGAACATCATCAAATTGGTAAAAAATGCGGCCGGCGCTACTGGACCTGATGAGCTTTTAGAGCTGCTGTCTGGATTAGGCGTTGAGGTTTCAACCAAGGATATCGAGATGCAATCCGCGCCGGCAGCAGAAGCGCTGCAGTCCTTCGCGAACAAGGCAATCGAAGAGAAAGCTCGGTTCGTGGAAATGACGATGAAATTCCGTCAGGGGGGCCAAATGGTGGCTTTCTTGATTCTCCCCTGTACACCGTAGAGGATTAGCGTTATAACAATTCTCGAAGCATTTCCCTACCGTGGTCGAGATGCTCATCAGAATCATCGGCATATACATTATCGGACGTACCAGATGAGGCAAGAGCTGGACCACCGTAGCTGCCGCGTCCTGAGACGCTTCGGTGGCCCCTCTATCCTCTGAAGGGCCCGCCTCAAATATGGTAGTGGCCTTCTGCTTTGCCACGAAACAACCAGTAGGAAGTCACGAAATATCCGACAGCCAAAGCCATCCCGATCCCCCACCAAATCAACCCTACGTGAAGCGAATATGGACCGGCTAGTGAGTTGGCGACAGTCAGGTCAGTCTCGGCAGACGTTGAAGACGGTAGCAGTATCGGATATAGCCCTGCTGCCGCCCCGACCAGCATGAACGTGAGGTAGGCACACGAAGCCAGAAACGAAGCCAGCACCTTCTTCTGCCGACGCAGTATCTCAATAGCCGCCAGCGATACCACCACGGCCGCCGGGATCACATCCAGCACTGGCCACGTGCGATAGTTCTGTAGCGACAGCGGTTGAACGGCGATGGTTGCAATGAGGCTGATAAGGGTCATCGCGCAAACCAAACCCCAGGCAATGCCCGCAGCCCGGCTGGCTCGCTCGCTCAGGCCGCCCGTTGTCTTCAGCGCAACCCATAGGCCCCCGTGCATGGCGAGGGCTACCAGAGCTACCAATCCACCAATCACCGTGTACCAGTCTAGGATGCCTGGATGTGGTCCCACCTGCCAGTTTGTCCAGAGGGGCAAAAAGAAACTGTGCTGCGCATCGAGCGGGACGCCTCGAATCACGTTGGCCAAGGCGGCGCCATAGAAGACAGCGAGCAGGATACTTGAGATCGTAAAGAGCCCCCCAAACAGCGTTCTCCAAAGGTCGTTCTGGATGTGACCTCTCAGTTCAATTCCCAGTCCCCGCATGATGAGCAGCCACAGCACGATAATGAGAGGCAAATAAAAGCCGCTGAACGAGGACGCATAAAGCTGCGGAAATGCGAAGAAAAGCGTGCCGCCGCCTGCCAGCAGCCATACCTCGTTGCCGTCCCACACCGGCCCAATGGACTGAATCAGCGTGGCGCGATCTTCTTCACTACGTCCAAGAAACAGATACAGGATACCCGCACCCAGATCAAAGCCGTCGAAAACAACGTATGCGGCAATCATGACCGCGACAATCCAGAACCAGATAAATCCCATCATGTTCGCTCTGCTCCTCGCTCTTTGGGCTTCGTTAGGCGGTGATTGCTTCCGGATGCTTATGCGCTGAAGGAGCCGAAGGACCGGCTGCTACCAGTCGATAGACAATCACGATCCACAGAATGGCGAGTAACCCATACATTCCTAAAAATCCAAGCAACGTGAACAGTCCGTTCCCGGCCGGTACTTGCGGTGAAAAGCCCTGGGATGTTCTCAACAGTCCATATACCAGCCATGGCTGCCGCCCAATCTCAGCGGTCATCCAACCCGCGGTGTTCGCAATGTACGGTAGCGGAAAACTAAGCATGAGCAGCCAAAGCACCCATCGTGACTGATAGAGCTTTCCCCTCCACAGAAGAAACGCCGCGAGCACCATCAGGGCAACAAAGTAAGTCCCCAGCCCAGCCATGATGTGGTAGCTGTAGTACAGCAGCGGCAGTGTTGTGGGCCAATCCTTTTGCGGAAAGCTGTCCAGCCCCTGCACCTCGGCATTGGTGGTGCCATAGATGAGAAAACTCAACACCTTATTCGCCGCAATGGGATTGTCAATCGTCTGATGCTCCACATCCGGCTGCCCCATAAGCACGATTGGCGCGCCTTTCTCTGAGTGAAACAAGCCCTCCATGCCGGCCATCGCGGCGGGCTGCGTATGTGCGACGTACTTCCCTTGCAGATCGCCTGTCGGAAACACCTGCAGCAGGCACGAGAGTAGGCCCGCAATTACGCCAACCTTCACGAAGAGCTTCCCTGCCTCTTCATCGCGGCGATCCAGCAGATAATAGGCTCCTGTGGCGGCCATCACAAACGCGGCTGTCACCACGGCGCCGCACATCGTGTGTGCGTATTGCCGCCATGCCCAGGGATTCAGCATTAATCCCCAGAAGCTGTTCATTTGATAGGTTCCGTTCGGCAGCAGCTGATAAGCGACTGGATGCTGCATCCATGCATCCGTCACGATGATGAAAAAGCCTGAAATCCAGGAACCAAGAAAGACCATCGTGGCCGATCCAAGGTGAGCCAGCTTCGAGAGCCGCTTTTCGCCGAACAGAAAGAGGCCCAGAAACGTTGATTCAAGGAAAAACGAAAATACGCCTTCCATCGCGAGGGGCTGGCCGATGACTCCGCCGGTCAGCTTGGAGAAATCGGCCCAGTTCGTACCGAACTGAAACTCCATTGGAATGCCGGTAACGACGCCCAGGACAAAATTGACGGCAAACAGCTTCGCCCAAAACCGTGCGGCCTGGTCATAGCGATCATTCTTCGTTCGGAGTGCAATTCCCTTCAGGATCACGATCAAAAGCGCCAGGCCCATTGTGAGCTGTGGAAAGAGATAGTGAAAGGTTACGGTGAATGCAAACTGGAGCCGGTCAAGAACCAATGCGTTCATAAGGTAGAACCTACACTTTCATGTGCAGAGCCGATGTGACTCCTGTCACAAGGTTAATCCTCTTAACCAACACATCCTGACCCGTGTCATGCTTCTGCGTGCGGCAAATTGTCGCGGAGCTTCTTGTGTTTTTGAATCAGAGTGTAGCGGCGCGCCCCGCGTGCAGAGCCACATAACGCTCTTCACCTGCAAAGAAAAAGAGCTTCAAGCCCACCAGGCACAAATATCCTGCCACCCATCCCAGTGCGGCGCGGTCATCCATTGTATGAATGAGTCCGGCAATCCATCCCGCAAGCAAAATCGATGCCATCCCGAAACATCCCATCAGTAGACTGTCCCAGCGCATCGCCCGCATGCGAAACGCACCTCGCAAGGCCAGAGCGCCAAATAGAAGACCATGAGCGATGGTCAGCAGCAGCAGGATTCGCAGGGTGCCAGAAGCAGTAAAGCCTAAAAAGGCGCCAGCCGCCACAAAGGATAATCCTGCCAGGGTATAGAGAAGGATCTGCTGCACGCTTCGGCGGTTTGTCTCCAGAGCTGCGAACCAGTCGGCTACGCCAGCCAGCCCCAGTGCCGCGCCACAAAGAACCAGTGCAATCACCACGGCAACAGCCGAGAAAAAGGGGTTGCTCGACAATTCCCGCAAATAAAAAAGTGTGCCGCCAGCCAGCAGAGCGAGCACACCGTGGATAAAGAAAAAGTAAGCTCGAACACGCGAGCGTCTCAACACGATTCAGGAACCTCCTTTGCGAGTGCAGCCGACGGCATCCGCAAAGTGGATGGTACACAGAGAACAGGACAATTGACTGCAGAAATTACCCGCAGCACGGTGGACGATTCAAAATCCGCCCCAGTCAGCTCTTCTGCCGGCGACCCCAGCACCACCAGATCAATATGGGCCTTATGGGCTTCGCGAACAATCACCTCTGCCGCATCCCCGGTCGTCACCACGTGTTCCACCGGCACGGTGTGCGACTCATTCAAGGGTGCCAGAAAGCGAAGCCGTTCCAGGCAAGTCTCGCACTCGTGTTGCTCCAGGCATGGCTCCGCGTGCACAATCGTCAGTTCATTCAGAGTCACACGGTGCGCAAAATCCAGTGCTTCAAGACTGGCGACAGAGAAATCCGTGGCCACCAGCACCCGCTGCCAGCAGCCCGAATGCGGTATATGCTCCATCATTTCTTTTGAAACTGTCAGCATTGGGCATGGAGTGCGCGCGAGCACCTGCCGGGCTACTGTGCCAAGTGCTGCACGGCCGGCCTTGCCCCTGGCGCGCGTACCCAGAATCAGCAGATCGGCATGCATCTCGTTTACTGACTGCAAGATGCGGTCGCAGATCATGCCTGTCTGCACCTGCGAATGCACGGGAATCCCCTGCCGCCGGGTTTCTTCCTCAAGGCTCTGAATCTCCTGCCGTTCCTTTTCTCCAAAGTCGAGCGACAACGGGATGCCATCAGGAAACGCATAGCTGGCTGGATCGATCACGTGCGTAATCATAATCCGCGCCCGGTGAGAGCGAGCAAGTGCCTGCGCGTACTGCAACGCGGCGGACGCACTCTCCCCGAAATCCGTGGCGACCAGAATGGTCTGGAATTTGTATTTGATTGCTTCATTCATCTCAACACCTGGTTAATTCTCCGGGAGGATAGGTTGCCGCGAAGCCCTATCCTCCCAGTCAGCGTCAGAAGGCCTCCGCGGACTTTGACGCCGGAAGGGAAAGCACATTGTTATCCGGGATGCAGATCGCAATCGTTGGCGCTGGCGGAACAAACTCGCGCCGTCGAACCTGCTGCCCGGCTGGCCGCCAGATCTCTACCACATAACAGCGCGAGCATTCGGCACAAAGCCAGATCATCTGCTGGCGGAGCGTCGGTTTCCCTGCATTCAGGCTACGCACATCAATACAGTGCAGGCTTCCGCTCCGAAAGTAGAGAGTCTCTGCAACACAGTCTGGATTAGCGCATCGCATATGATCTCCTCTCAAGCAAGCATCAGCGGGTCGCGATCGAGGTCTCCCTCTGCCGCGCCGTTTCGTTACTCAAAGCTTTTCTGGGGTGCGGAAGAGTCAGCACCGGAATGAAGGCGGATGCCATCACCCGGTACACAGCAGTTTCCACCAGCGCTCCGTGACGGTGCTGTTCGTTCCAACCCATCAGAATCCAGTCCACCTCGAAGCGCGAAGCGCTTTCCAGGATCTCTTCCACAATCTCGCCGCACGCGACGTGTGTGCGCAGTTCCACGGTCATTGTTGTCTTATCTGGAATCAACTCATCCAGTGAAACCTTCGATTGTTCGATGTCCAGGGCCAACTGCCCATCCTGCTCCGCCTCCGGGCCGACCACATGCATCAAGATCAATTCCGCTCCATACTGTTCCGCCAGCTTCCGGGCAGCATCGACATCGGCCATGTCTGTCTCCCGAGCCTTCAAGCCCACAGGAAACAAAATGCGCTTCGGTTCCGCGACCAGTCGAGGCGTCTTTACCTTCGGTCCCACCGCAAATATAGGCAGAGCGACTGAGCGTAGCAGGCTCTTGGCAACGGAACCCAGAACAAGTTGCCCCATCCGGCCTCGTCCGTGTGTTCCGATGATGAGCCGGTCCGCGTCCAGGCGATGGATTTCACCCCGTATCGTCTCTGCGGCGGAGACTCCATGCCGCACCACCGAATCGCAGGTCACTCCTTCCGCTCGCGCCTTTTGCACCAGCTCGGCCAAAATCCGCTCGGCAAACTCTTCGGCATCCATGCCGCCGTCCGGTGGCACCATCGCCTCGGCTGTCCAGGGAGTCATGACACCCGTCAGTAGTGCGTGGACCAGCGTCAGTTGCGCATGAGTAGCCTTGGCCTGCGCAATTGCGAGCGGCAGCAGAATCTCTGCGTCACACAGATCTGTCGCCATCACAATCTGCGAAGGATGAAGCAGGCTCTCCGATGTGGAATGAATCAGTTCCGGCATCGTCAATCCTCCTGAGATCCCTTTCAGCATCGCGCATCTTTTTATCCTGAAATGTGCCAGCGATTACAGCACAGGGTGACGGCCATCACAGCAGTAGCTTCTCGAAGAAGCTATGGGCCCTCTCGGAATAGATTCCTCCTGCACTTCCCTGCTCAATTTCACCGGAGCATCGCGGCAAGTGCGTTGCATCACCCGGTGACGACATTTCGTCATGAGACGACACATCGTCATCGTCACCACATCTCCCGGACATCTCATGACTAGGTCAAAGCTGGCTGCAAGTGATAGAAATCACTTGTCCTGTGTGCTGCTCGTCACCCTCTCAGATCTTTGGCACGGCAATTGCCTTTACTAGTGCGGAGAGCAAACCCAGCGTGCTGAAACTATCCGTAAAAAACGATCCTGATGCTCTTCACATTTTTGTGGAAGGCCGCGTGGTGCCTCCATGGACCGAGGAGTTGGAAAACCTCTGGCATCAGACGGCCAGCCATCTGGCTAACAAAAAGCTTTTCCTTAATCTCTGCGGAACTACGTTCGTTGATCGAAACGGCATGCGCATTCTTCGCCAAATCGTTCAGGCGCACGACCCCATCATCCTCGCAGACTCGCCACTGACGCGGCAGTTTGCAGAACAGGCACGACAGGCTGAAGGCTGAAGGCCTGCCGTCAAGGAGTCTTGAGATGAGCACACACAGCGGCAATCACGAACCCCTGCATTGCGAGAACTGCCAGATTCGTTCTGCTGGCATGTTCTGCCACCTTCCCGCAGGTGCGGCGACGGCATTCACCGCCAACAAGCACACCTCTACCTTTCCGGCCGGCACCTTTCTCTTTTTCGAGCGGGAGGCGAACCGCGGAATCTACATCGTCTGCTCGGGACAAATCAAACTATCCGTCAGTTCCAGCGCCGGCAAAACGCTGATTCTCAAAATTGCCCGTCCCGGTGACATTCTCGGTCTAAGTTCATCGCTTACAGGAGCAGGCTACGAGGCGACAGCCGAAGTGCTGCAGACTGCGCGCGTCACCTATCTCCGCACAGAAGAGTTGCGTGCAATCATGTTGCAATTCCCTGATGTTTACGCCAGCATCATCCGTCAACTTAATTTGCAATATGAAACAGCCTGCGAGCAACTCCGCACCATCGCTCTTTGCAGCTCCACGACGGAGAAGGTCGCACGTCTGCTTCTGCAATGGTCACGCCAGGGCCGCCAAACCCCCGAAGGGACGCAATTCACGGTTCCCCTCACCCATGAACAGATCGCCGAATGCGTCGGAGCAACCCGCGAAACTATCACACGCACTCTTAGCGACTTCCGCAATAAGCACCTCATCGCCCTTCACGGGGCCAATATGGTGATTCCTGACCGGCACGCGCTGGCTATGGTTTGCGGAGCCTGATCGCACACAAATCTGAACATACAGGATTCTAAGAGGGGAAGCCCCGGGCTTCCCCTTGCTATTGCCGGCCGCGTGCTGCAAACTTTTGGTGGTATGAAAGCAGATGCTCCGGTGATTGCAGGCAATGACGTTTCAACCCATGAGGAGCTGCTTCGCGCTGTCTTTGATAGCGCGCCCGATGCCATTCTTATCGTGGATACACGGGGCCTGATTGCGGGAGCCAACGCCACCACAGAGCGCATCTTTGGCTACCAGCGCGATGAACTCATAGGGAAGTCAATTGAGGTCCTGATTCCTGCCCGATTCCGCCAGAATCATCCCAACTACCTGCAGGGTTATCAAGCGGCTCCGCACACCCGCCCCATGGGGGCTGATCTCAAACTCTTTGGTCTTCGCCGCGACGGAACTGAGTTTCCTGTCGATGTCATGCTCAGTTCCCTGCCCACGTCCACGCAGACCCTTTCATTGGCCGTTGTGCGCGACATTACCCAGCGCAGAGCTGTCGAGCAAAAGCTGGAGCAGACCCGGCAGCACTTTCGGGCTATCGTCGAGGGTGCGCGCGATTATGCCATCTTCATGCTCGATCCTCAGGGGCATGTCATCACGTGGAATCCTGGAGCCGAGTTGCTCCAGGGGTATCGCAGTGAAGAAATTATCGGCCAGCACTTCTCTCACTTCTTTCCCGATGAGGATCGCGAACGTGGAAAGCCAGAGCATGAACTCTCGGTGGCAACCAGGGAAGGACGCTACGAAGACGAGGGCTGGCGGATCCGCAAAGATGGCTCACGTTTCTGGGCGAATGTACTCATTACCGCACTTTACGATGACCAGCGGCAGATCATCGGCTACTCCAAGCTCACCCGCGACCTCACAGAGCGCCGCCGTGCCGAAGAGGCACTGCTCGCCGAGTTGAGCGTTTCGGTCTTGCCCGGTCTCAAAATTAAGCAGATGCTGCAGGCCGTCGCCTCGAGCATGCAGCGTATCGTAGCTCATGATTACTCGAGCATCGCTCTGCTCGACCAGGCGAACGACGTGCTGCACAGCTATGTGCTGGGCACCGCTGGCGAAACTGGCCCCGAGATGGAACTGAGTCTCGAGCCCGCCAACTCCCCGGAAGCCACGGTCCTGCAAACGCGCGAAGCAGTCTTCCTGCCCTCGCTAAAAAACAGCTCGTATCCGCCGGCGTCACTGCGGCATGCGCTCTCGGCAGGCATTCAGGCAGGCTGGTGGCTGCCGCTGGTGCATGAGAGCGGCCTGGCTGGAGTGCTCTCTATCGGCGTCCGCAATCCTCACAATTTTGAACACGTCAGCCGGCACACGCTCACCCAGATGGCTGCGCAAATCGCACTCACCATCCAAGGCATCCATGCCGCCCGGCAGCTCTCCGCGCAGACGCAGAAGCTCAAAGAGGAAAAACGCTATCTCGAAGAAGAACTCCGAACGGAATACAGCTTTGAAGAGATCGTCGGCAACGGCGAGAGCCTTCGGCGCGTCCTCAAGCAAGTGGAAACCGTGGCGCCTACCGATGCCACTACGCTTATCCTCGGCGAAACAGGTACAGGCAAAGAGCTTATCGCACGAGCTATTCATAATTTGAGTCCCAGAAGCGGTCACACCTTCGTCAAGGTCAACTGCTCATCCATTCCCACTGGCCTGCTTGAGAGTGAACTCTTCGGTCACGAAAAAGGCGCATTTACGGGTGCCATTCAACAGCGCATCGGGCGTCTGGAACTGGCCCATCAGGGCACGCTATTCCTTGATGAAATCGGCGATCTTCCCCTCGACCTGCAACCGAAGCTGCTGCGCGCGCTGCAGGAGAAAGAGATTGAACGCCTCGGCGGAAGGCGAACAATCCCCGTTAATTTTCGTTTGCTCGCTGCCACGCATCGAGATCTTGCTCGCATGGTCAAAGAAGGCCAGTTCCGCAGTGATCTCTACTATCGCCTCAAGGTCTTCCCCATTCTTTTGCCGCCCCTGCGTCAGCGTCGCGAAGACATTCCCGAGCTGGTGAATTACTTCGTTGCCAAGCACGCACGCCGCATGAACAAGCACATTGAGGAGATTCCCGAAACAGTTATGTCCGCGCTCGTGCGCAGGCACTGGCCCGGCAATATTCGAGAATTGGAAAACTTTCTGGAGCGCGCCGTTATTCTGACCCGGGGGAGCTTGCTGCGCGCGCCATTGGCTGAGCTGCAGGAACTAAATCTCGACGAGGAAGTACCTCACTCCACTCTTGAAGCTGCGGAGCGCGCTCATATTCTTCAGGTGCTGCGAGATTGCGGCGGCGTCATCGGAGGCGGTGATGGTGCGGCCGAGCGGCTCGGCGTCAAGCGCACCACCCTCAACTCGCGCATCAAAAAGCTGGGCATTGAACGCCGGGATTACCTCTGATCTCCCGGCGTTCAATTCCGCGCTGGCCTTACTGTGTCATGCCGAGTTCTGCCAGCGGCTTGGGATTTGGATCTCCCATTGCCACAATGTTGTGACAGACAGTGCAATCGTTCGTCAGCGGCGTTCCGCCGGTCGTGACATGATTGCCATCATGACAGCGGAAGCATCCCGGGCTCGCCAAATGCCCAATGTTGTTCGGGTCTGTGCCCCAGGTCACCTTCATAAAGGGAAAGACATTCTGCTTATAGAGTGCGACGAGCTCCTGCCCTGCCTGCTTCACCTGAGAGGATTGCCCACTCCAGATCGCTGGATAATTCGTACGGTAGTACGCCTCCAGCGCCCTGGGAATCTTGGTCGCGGCCTCACCCTGCGATACATAATTAGCCTGAATCAAAGCCATGCCCTCCTTGTGCAGATAGGGTATGGACGCAGGCAGGGCGCCGCCGGCCATCGCGCGATCTATGGCATCACCGGGTGAGGCAAAGGAGTGCGCCGCGCGATTATGGCAATCAATGCAGCCCATGCCCCGGGGCTTCTGATTGGCCGCAGGATGAAACCCGGCAACGGCATAGACCGTCTTGGTTCCATCCGGATGAATCACCGCGACCCATGGAATCGTCTGGTCACTCGCGTCGGTGGCGATGTATTCAATCTTCTCTTTGTAGTGCGAGCCGTGAATTCCGGAGTAGACTCCCGCGGCATTTCTTCCGCCCACATGCATCACCAGAACAGTGTGCGTCAGCGTATTCTTCTCGTCATCGCCAAAACTGTTCTTCACCACAAGCTGATCGCCAATATCCCTTGTGGGGGAATGGCAGCGTTCGCAGGTCACGGTTGCGGGTGGAAGATTGTTGTCTGCCATGATGGGACGGGGATAGCTATGGAACAGAACCATCAATAGCTGCTTAGTGCCGTTGGTTTTAGCATGAATATACCCGGGGATGCCCGGCGCAACATGACACTCCACGCAGGCAACGTTCGTATGGAACTGCGAGTGATGATAAGCCACCCACTCCGGCTCCATCACGTGGCACGAGGTTCCGCAGAACGAGGCTTGATCCATGTAGGCCACGCCACGGTAGCTCGCCGTTCCCACAATGACAAAATTAATAAAGGTGGCCGCGATCACAAAGTCCACCGCATGCCGGAACTTCAGATCGCGAAAATCAACCTGCGGATAGACCGAAGGAATCTGTCCGGCACGGTAGAGAGTGCGGCGTCGCAAGCCCATACCGGCAGGAATAAGCACAAGGCCAAACACAAACAAAGCCGGCAGCAGAAAGTCGAAGATAATGCCGGTGTATGGATTCGCGGATCCACCGTGGCCGATCAGAGTCACGACCCAGTAGCCCAGCAGCACAAAGGCGGCGGCAGTGGTAATAGCGCCGCCGATCAGGCTGATCCAATTGTTGCCGTAGAAGAGGAATGGCCGCAGCCACTCCTCTTCCCATTGCTTCAGGCGACCCATAGTTTCCTCGGCGGACTACTTCTTTTGCAGGGTGCGAATGTATGCAACCAGTTCTTTGACCTGCGTGCCTGAAAGCTGCGACTTGTAGGCAGGCATCTTTCCTTTGCCATCTTCAATGATTGACGTGAGCGCCGCGTTTGTCTGCTTCTTGCTCGCGGCCGAATCAAACGACGGCACGCCCATCATCTTGGATACGGGAGTCGCGGCTTTCCCGTCTGCCCCATGGCACATGGCGCACTTTGAGCCGTAGAGGCTGGCTGCCGGACCCTGTGCAAAGACTGCGGGCACAGTAAGAAGAGCAGCGGTGAGTACAACAAGTGAGCGGGTAAATTTCACAATGGCCTCCTCATGGACCGGTTATATATGTGCTCAGAACTCGTAGTGCATTCCAAGCGTGACAACATTAGCATGAAAGTTCCTTGGGGCAGTCTCTCCCGCAGGAGAAATCGTCATCCCTGTCTGCAATCCCGCCAGCGCCGTCGAGTTGCAAGGAACCACCGCGGCCGGCGAGCCCGGGGTAGGATTCGTGGTGCTACAGTATTGCGCTCCCGAAGGCCCTCCTTCTCCGTAGCCGTAGTATTTATATTCCACACTCCACACCCATCCCTTGTGTACCGTCCAGGCCGCATGCACGTAGGGCGTCTGATAGGTAGAGACCAGCGATCCGGCAACATCCCGGGCGTCGTTGTAGAACCGGCTGCCATTGGTAGACGTAATCATGTATCCAAGCCTCGTCTGCAGGCGGCGTACTGGATGAAAGCTGATGGCCGCAAAGCCGTACTGCGTCGGCGAATTCTCAAAGTCCTTCGTGGGCCCATACTCGTAATAGGACACGCCTCTCACCGTCGCGCCCGGGCAAGCCGTTCCGCTCGCAGTGGCTGCACCAGGAAGAGTCGGGCTTGCGGCGGCGTCATAGCAGATGTTAGTGGAAGTGTAGACGTCACTGTAGGTGTAGTTGAACTCCAGTTGATAAGTATCATTGGGAGCCACCACCGCGCCCAGGCTTCCGGTGCGGCTGTACGCCACATGGTTGATCGGGCCGGCATAGGTCACATCGCCTGCCGCCACAGCAGCCTGATTATTGTTGGTGTTATTGTGCCGCTCCATGTCGTTGTACACGCCGGTGATTGTCAGCCAGGGTCTCGGCCGGTACAGCGTGTGCAGCCGGTAGTGCTGCGTTTCCCGCCCATCCACCGGAGTAAACGCATTGTCCGCATACCGTACCGCGAGGCTGCCATCCACATTCCAGTCCTTGGCCGGACGCAGGGCTACTACCAGCTTGGCGCCGTTCTCATGAATGGTTACCGTGCCGTTTGTGTCGCTTCCCACGGCAAGTGGGCTATTGTGTGGAATCCCTTGTGCAATCTGATGGAAGCGATAGGTATAGGTCAGTGAAATCGTCGCGCGTTGCAGACCGTCCCAACTTAACGTGGCATTGTTTGTGAGCCACTTCTGCCCAAAGAAGCCATAAAGAGGTGTTCCGTTCGGACTTCCCTCAACCGTAGCATTGCTGCCGGGCGTCAATGCTCCCGAATAGTTAATTGTTTCGTAGGGATTCGCCGGTGTCTGCTCCGTCAACCCGGCTGAAATATTTGACATTCCCGGTTGTTGCACGCCGGAGTAAACAACCTGGTCCGACAGCGAAATATTTTTCGATGCGTTCCAGACCAGCCCATAGTCCACGGCCGTCACATCCCGGCGTGCATTTGCGTTTCCGGTAAAGGTTGTTGTCCGCACGCGCCCATTCAGGCCCTGAAAGTTCTCATAGTAGTTCGGCAGATGCATGTTCGCGTGCGTGTACCGCACATCGCCATTCATCTGGATGTTCCGGATGCTGGAGCTCTGGAAGCGGAAAATCTCAGTCGGGTAGATGATCCGCGTAGGCTGCGAACGCAGGTAGCTCGTAATCACATCGCACGCGGGGTTAATGATCGGCTTTCCTCCCGGAGTCTGCGGCGCCGAGAAAATTGTGTAGTCGGTCGCGCTCGTGTATCCGCTTCCCATGCTGCCCGTATTGCAGTAATTGGCAACCGACCCCGCCCCATAAGGCGTCAAGCTGTCCCAGTTGCCCAGGGCGACCGGCGTTCCATCCGCCTCCTGCGCGATGTACTCGCTCGGAGCCACGACAAAATAGGAGTCGCCCTTGTAATGATCCACGACCTCTTCATAGCTGATCGTCGTTGCCCGCACAGGCTTCCAGTCAATCTCGCCATCAAAATCATCGCTGCTGTTCCGCTGGTATTCCTCAAGCAGAGCGTCAAATGCACCCAGCGAAGGATCAAAGTACTTGCTGCCCGCGCCCGGGCTGAGCGATGGTCCTTCCATGACATTCTGGGAATACTCCACTCGATACGAGACCCGCGACACCGGGAAAATCCGCAGGCTCACATCTGTCATCCGCCTCACAGTGTTATACAGAAACGGCGATTGCGCTACCTGAGGCCATGGAATCGATCCGGTAGGCGCATTCGACGGCCCAATCGGCATCGTCTGTCCGGCAGGAATATTGGGATTCGCCAGTAAGTCATAATCAAAATACTGGCGATCGCGGCGGAAGTTGCCGGAAAACTCGTAGAGCTTACCCTTGTAGAAATCCAACCGCGCATAGTTGTAAGGATCACCGCCAAAGCCGCTGCTGAAGGCGCTCATCGAATCAAACAGTGGATGCTTGTTCGTCTCGAGCGGGCGCAGTTGAAATGCCTCCCCCAGAACACGCGGCCCCGATTGCAGATTCACCATCGTGGAGTACATCGCCCCGCTGCCGGTCACATTGGTCATGTGTCCGCCCAGGTCCACCTGCTCCTTTAAGGCATATCCGGCAGGAGCCTTGGGCGTGGACAAATTCGCCTGGCTGGTCTGGGCCGGCGCCGGGTACGGCGCGAGGCTGGCGGCGGCAATGGCCGCGCAGCAGGCAATGGCATGAGCCCTTGTTCCTCTGAAGATTTGCGGCATATTATTTCTCTTCGTCATAGGTCACCTCACTCAATGAGCCTCGCCACATCGCTCTTCTGCTTTGTCTCGGGCCGCACAAAACCATGTGGCTGGCTGTGCGGCCCGGGCCTCTACTTGAGGAACGCCTGGTTCAGGTTCGATCCGTGAATCATCGTGTGGCAGCTCGTGCAGGGCGTCAGCTCTGCAGACCCGGCATTCATGCTGTGGAATGCTCCCGCCGCCACTGGGCTGTGGCACTGATTGCACAGCGTGTTGATCGACGCCATGTTCAGCATGCGAGGATTCTCAGATCCATGCGGACTGTGGCATCCCAGGCAGCCAACACCCTTCACGGCCGCGTGCTCAAACACAAACGGTCCACGCGTGTCGGTATGGCACCGTGTGCAGATGCGATTCTGATCTGCAGTGGAGCGCAGATTATTTGCGTTAAATGTGCCATGAGCATCGTGGCAGTCAGAGCACTTCACGACGCCTTCTTCCACTGGATGATGGAACGGCATCGAGAACTGGCCCTTCACGTCGCTGTGGCAGCCGAAGCAAAGCTGCGGCTGGGATGCCATGAGCAGGTGCTGCTCGGTCTTGGCATGATGCACGCTGTGGCAACTGATGCAGCTCAGCCCGGCGCGCGCATGAGGCGACCGCTCAAAGTTCGGGTGCGCACCGGCATGACAGCTTAGGCACTTGGCATTCACCTGCTGCGCAGAGGCTTTGTCAAAGCGGAAAATCTTCGTCACATCGCCGCCCCCGGCCACGTGTGCCTCGCCCGGCCCGTGGCAGTTTTCACAGGTCAGGCCCTTGTCTCCCTGCATCATCACCATCTTGCTATGCGGATTGTCCGCAAAACCGTGCGCGATCTCCGCATGGCAGGTGGCGCACATCTGCGATCCCACATAGCCGGCTGGCAATGCCTGCGCCGTCGGCGTCTCGTTCTGGTTGTTTTGTGTCCCCGAGTGTCCACTGGCCGCAAAGACAGCCGGATGCTGATACATCACGAGACAGAGAAGAAAGGTGAACGTACAGAACAGCAAAATTCGTCTCATGTGCTGCCACCTCTGGCAATTGCTCCACGCGCGTCATCCCCTGTTTCAGAATTAACGGCTGCGGAACTGTTTGATCCTAGCCAGCAGCAAGCAAGAGAAACTGTGACAGTCATCACAGGTCATTGCAGGAAATAGCTTTGCGGGTAACTTTCGAGGTTACAAACGAGCGGCAAAACAAAAGGCCAGGGCAGCTTTGCCCTGGCCATGCAATGCTTTGCCGTCTCTCATCAAAAGACCGCCGACGTCACAATCCGCAGCGCTGACAACGTCGATTCGGCGCGCTTTGGCATGAGGCTCTGCGCGATGAGGACTTCGCCGTCATAGCGGCTCAGCGAGTCCTCCAGCAGTCCCAACATCCGCTCCGGATCAAACAACGAAGGCCCGTCCAGCACGATCAGGTCTGCATCCTCCGTGTGCGCGATCTCAGCAATCAATGATCCGCTTATCACGTCCGCAGCGATCCACCGTGCGCCAGGCTTCAGCCCCAGCGGGCAATCCACCGCGCAGTGTCCGGTGATTCTCGTGGCATCCTGCTCTCCCCTACCCTCGTGCAGCACCAGCAACTCCGCGTGCAGATACTTCACCAGATCATGCACCAGATGCCCGTGTTCAGGCTCACCGGTGACAGGATAAAGAACTCTCATGGAAACACCTTGTCCCGCAAGAGGCTGCCCCTGTCCCGGCCTCACGCAACTCACTGGAATCCACTGATGGCTCAAAAGCTGCCTTGCCGTCTGTCCCAGTCGTCCCGCCGTCTCCTGCGCGTGGGCGCAACTGCCGAGAATCAGCCGCCCTGCGGCTTTCTCCTGAACCACCTCATCGACCACATCCCGCACCGCTCCGTGCCGCACCATCGTGGTGCAGGCGAGTCCACGGGCACGAATATGGCGCGCCAGCACCTCCAGCGTTAGTCGCGCATCGCGATCGGCCTTCAACGGATTGTAGTAAGTCGCCTTCACCGGCAACTCGTCTGGAACAACCGCATGCACAAAAATCAACTCGGCATGAGCCGCCTGCGCCTGCGCAATCGCCGCAGGCGTCAGATATTCCAGATCAGTAAGTGCGGTTGCAACCACAATGCAGTCGGGCGCGGCAAAACTGCTCTGCGCAAAAAGCTCTTCAGCGCTGGTGGACATACGGTGTCTCCTCCTCGAAGCATCGCGCTTCCGCCAGCCCGCGACTGTGTTCAGTCGCACCGTGACCTGTGACGCAAATCACAGCATGCCGCCCATGACTGCATGCGAAAGCCCTCGGCACATCCGCACCGAGGGCCAATGATCATGCCGCATCCAGGCTTATCTGACTCCGCCATCGCGCGCCAACAGTGCTGCGATAGCGCATGAAACCACGCGTGAACGCGGAGGATCCGCCCGGCTGGTCAGGATCACAGGCACCTTCGCTCCCAGCACAATTCCCGCAAGTTGCGCCCCTCCCAGATACTCCAGTTGCTTGGCCAGCATATTGCCCGACTCAAGATCCGGCACCAGCAATATGTCCGCCTTCCCGGCCACTTCCGAACGCAACTGTTTTACCTCCGCCGCCTGCGCGCTCACCGCCGTGTCCAGAGCCAGCGGACCATCCAGAATGCCTCCCGTGATCTGGCCACGGTCCGCCATCTTGCACAGTGCCGCCGCATCCAGCGTCGAGGTAATCTTCGAGCACACCGTCTCTGCCGCTGAAAGAATCGCCACGCGCGGAGCGGCCACCCCAAGCCTCCGCGCCAGATCAATGGCGTTCTGAACAATATCTACCTTGTCGTCGAGCGTGGGATAGATATTGATCGCCGCATCGGTAATGAAAAGCGTGCGGTTATACAACGGAGCATCCATCACAAAAACATGGCTCACGCGCCGCGTGGTGCGCAGGCCCGAGTCCCGCGCCAGCACCGCGTGCATCAGCGCATCGGTGTGCAGACTGCCTTTCATCAAGGCTCCGGCCTCCCCGCTGCGGCACAACTCCGCGCTCACCCGCGCAGCCTCGTGCTCGTTAGCAGCTTCTATCACCTTGAAGTTTCTGAGTGACAGCCGCGCCTCTTCGGCCACCCTCGCCAGCAGTGGCGCGGGCGCTACAAGAATAGGCTCAATCACTCCAGCTTCGGCTGCATCCAGCGCTCCGGCCAGGGCAAACGCGCTGCACGGCCAACAGACCGCTGTGGGCAGCGGAGAGCGCCGGGCCTCATCCTCCATCAACGCGTCCAGTACCGATGGAATGGCAGCGCCCGGCAGCAGCGCATCGTCAAAATCTGAAATCCACTGTCCCATATCTCTCGTGCTCCCCGTAACCGATTTTGGTTGTATTCTGGCGTGGAACATATAGAACCTGCGGTGATGCCTGTCACAACTTCAGCGCACCCCAGCAGATGGCCTTTCGGGTCCTTGTCCGTGCTCTTTTCCCCACGTCTTCGTCCATTACTTCAGGTCATCTTGGAGCAAGCACTTGAAAATCTCTCGCATTGTTTCTCTCGCCGCCATTGCAGCCATCTCCGCGGCTGGATTGCACGCCCAAGCCGCATCCCAGCCGGATGTCACTCGTGCCACGCTGGCCAACGGCGCTCAGGTGGTCATCATTCGCAACACGCTGGCTCCCGTCGTCACGGTAGAAGCGAACTTCAAGGTCGGTGGCAATGAAACCCCCGCCGGTTTTCCCGGCATGGCGCACGCGCAGGAGCACATGGCCTTCCGTGGATGCGCCGGCATGTCAGCCGATCAGACCGCAGCGATCTACGCCCTGCTTGGCGGCGATAATGATGCGGATACCCAGCAGAACATCACCCAGTACTTCGCCACCGTGCCCGCTGCCGATGTGGACGTGGCCCTGCACGCGCAAGCCGCCTGCCTCAAGGGTGTCGATGACGCTCAAGCGCAGTGGGATCAGGAGCGCGGCGCCATCGAGCAGGAGGTCGCGCAGGATCTCTCTTTCCCTGTCGACAAGTTCTTCTTTCGTATGAACGAACTCATGTTCGCCGGCACGCCCTACTCGCATAGCCCCCTCGGCACCAAGGCCTCGTTCGATAAAACCACCGGCGCCATGCTCAAGGCTTTCTACCGGAAGTGGTACACGCCCTCGAACATGATTCTGGTGGTTGTGGGCGACGTCAATCCGCAACAGACGCTCGCAAAAATCAAGTCGCTCTTCGGCAATCTTCCCAGCCGCCCCGTGCCCTCGCATCCGGCTATTGACATCAAGCCTTTTAAGTCGCAGACCCTCACCATCCCCAGCAATCTGCCTTATCAGCTTGGCTTCATCGCCTATCGCATGCCCGGCACTGACTCGCCTGATTACGCAGCCGTCCAGATTCTCTCCGACGTCCTGTCGAGCCAGCGCGGCAATCTCTACGCCATGGTGCCGCAGGGCAAGGCTCTGTTCGCGCAGTTCGCCCTGGCGGAGACTTACCGCAAGGCCAGTGTCGCCTTTGGCGTCGTCGGCCTGCCCGCCAGCCAGGACACAAAAGACGCTATAGCTCAGATGCGCAGTATCATCAACCAATACGCGCAAAACGGAGTTCCGGCCGATCTGGTCGAGGCCGCTAAAAAGAGCGAACTGGCTCAGGCAGAGTTCCAGCGCAACTCCATTCCCGGCCTGGCCGACCTGTGGTCAAACGCGTTGGCAGCCGAAGGGCGCACCTCTCCAGAAGAAGACATCGACGCCATCAGAAAAGTTACAGTCGCCGATGTCAACCGCGTAGCCCATCAATATCTGCTCAACGCCAGCACCATCACCGCAACTTTGAAGCCTTCTGCCTCGGGTGGCCCGGTCGCCAGCAAGGGCTTCGGCGGCGCGGAGAAGGTCACCGCCGCACCCACCAAGCCCGTCACGCTGCCTACATGGGCCAAACTCCAATTGGCAAAATTGCAAGTGCCCACGAAGGCTCTGCCGGTCTCTGACACCACGCTACCCAACGGCATCCGTCTCATCGTGCGCACTGACCGCACCAGTCCCACTGTTACCGTCGTGGGTGAAATCAAGCACAACTCCAAGCTGCAAACGCCCAAAGGCCTGGACGGGATTTCTGATGTGTTAGACGGCCTCTACTCCTACGGCACTACATCTCTGGATCGCATTGCCTTCCAGAAGGCGCTCGATGATATCGCTGCCAACGAGAGTGCGGGATACCAATTCTCACTGAGCGTGCTCAAGCAGTACTTCTCACGCGGCGTGCAACTGCTCGCCGACAATGAACTGCATCCCGCTCTACCGCCGCAGGCATTCGCCATTACAAAAATGCAGACCGCCCGCTTTGTGGCCGGAAACCTGCAAAGCCCCGGCTACCGCACCGGCCGCGCGCTCAGCACGGCTTTGTTGCCGGCGGGTGACCCCGAGCTGCGTCAGACCACTCCGCAAACCGTTGCAAAGCTCACGCTCGATGAGGTCAAGCAATACCACGAGGAAACGGTACGGCCCGATCTCACGACGATCGTCGTCATCGGCGACGTCACGCCTCAGCAGGCTCGCGCCGTCATTGAGAAGTGGTTTGGCTCCTGGAAGGCCAACGGTCCCAAGCCGAAGACCACCCTTCCACCCGTGCCGTTGAATAAGCCTTCTGCGGCCCTGGTGCCCGATCCGCAGCGCGTGCAGGATGCCGTCATTCTCGCCGAGCAGCTCAAGCTCAACCGCTTCAGCCCCGACTACTATCCGCTGCAGTTGGGCAATCACGTTCTCGGCGGCGGCTTCTATGCCACGCGGCTCTATCATGACCTGCGCCAGACCACCGGTCTCGTCTACTTCGTCGGTGTCGGCATGGATGCAACCCGCACGCGCGCCAGTTACTCCATCCAGTACGGCTGCGATCCGGGCAATGTTTCCAAGGCCCGCGCACTGATCGTGCATGATCTTGACCAGATGCGGACGCAAGATGTTTCTGCCTCTGAGCTGCATCAGGCCAAGGCGCTGCTGCTCCGCCAGATTCCTCTCGGCGAGGCCAGCGAAACGGCTGTCGCCGAGGGGCTTCTGGGCCGGGCTGTCATCGGTCTGCCCTTGGACGAGCCTCTGATCGCCGCAAAGAAATACAACGCACTCACTGCTGCCGAGGTACGTGCGGCCTTTGCACGTGACGTTGATCCCAACAATCTGGTGCAGGTGGTGCGCGGCCCAGCGCCGAAATAAACCAGAGTCGCACTCCTGTATAAAGGCGGCCTTCCTTCCTTAGGAAGGCCGCCTTTTTGCAGAGTGCGCAAGCCCAGGAAAAGAGCTCCCGATATTCCCAACAATTTGTCATCTCGACCGGAGCGCAGCGAAGTGGAGAGACCTGCAGTTGCCTTTTCCCGCAGCTAATCTGTGAGTTTCTCTTCGCAGCAAAACCAGAAACCGTCCTGCTACTGGCAACCTACTGCCAACGGGACCACGCAGCGGTGAGTCTATATGGCGATACGACCCGGCTTGCGCACGCCATCCTCAATGTATTCCGATCCGAAAATCCACCGCTTAAGGTTGCCACCTTGCCTCACTCTTGCTACAGTAAAAAAGGTTCGTCGTTGTACGGTTTGCGCCCATAGCTCAGTTGGATAGAGCGATTGACTACGAATCAATAGGTCGGAGGTTCGAATCCTTCTGGGCGCACCACTTCTCTCTTTTTCTCCCTTCCAAACGAACCGCTCTCCCTCCTCCGCAACCGGGTCTTAAATCGTCTATCCTTGCCTAAGAGGACTCCCATGCGATCTTCCATGTCTCGCCTTTGGCTTGCGGTAGCCGCTCTCGTCTGCCTGTTTTCAGTGATGGGCCATTCGGCACACGCTCAAACCATCCCCGGAAGCGCCCGCCTTCAGCCCGCCTCGCTCGCCGCCATGATTCATTCGGGGCACCCGCCCATGGTGTTGCAGGTCGGCTCGCACACCCTCTATGAAGAGGCACACATCCCTGCAGCCATTTATGCCGGCCCGGCGAGCACCCCAGAGGGCCTGCAACTGCTTCGGCAAACCGTCGCCACCCTCGATAAAAACACTCCGATCATCATCTACTGCGGCTGCTGCCCCTGGACGCACTGCCCGAATATCCGCCCAGCCTTCCAGGAGCTGCACCGTCTCGGCTTCATGCACGTCAAAGCCCTCTATCTGGCACATAACTTCGGCACGGATTGGATTCAGGCCGGCTACCCCGTAACGCACGGAGACACGAAGTGAAAGCTCTCACCCTGCTCGCCGCCTTGCTGCTTCTCCCTCTGGCTCCAAACGCCGCACAGGCACAGCAACTCGCGCACTCTCTCAACGGGCACCCGGCTCCCCGCTTCCAGCTCAAGGGATTCAATGGGCAGCCCGTATCTCTCGCCGCATACAAAGGCAAGGTCGTACTGCTTAACTTCTGGGCCTCGTGGTGCGCTCCCTGCCAGGCAGAGATGCCTACCTTCGAGCAATGGCAGCACAGCTATGGCTCGGCAAAGCTCCAGGTCATCGGTGTTTCCATGGACGACGGCGCGGCGCAGGCCGCGGCAGCCGTGAAAAAGCTCCATGTCACCTATCCCGTCGCTGTCGGCAATGCGCATCTGGGCAATCTCTACGGCGGCATCGAGGGGTTGCCCGTCACCTTCCTCATCGACCGCCAGGGCCGCGTTCGCGCCGAATACGCCGGTGGCAACCACCTGAAAGCCATTCAAGCGGAGATAGATCACCTGCTCACCCGCTGATCATCGCGCTCTCGTGGAACTCTTCGCATACCTTTTCTGTGATGCGGCCAACAATTTGCCGCATCCTTCCCTCTTACAAGGTATCGAGGAGTTGAATCCCGTTCCGCCACCTGTCCCGGCGGAACCCACGAGGCAGGCCATGGCCTTCGCTGCGTTCTCCACGAATCCAACCCACCAACTCGACCACTTCTTTCGCGACTATCACCAAGATCCCTTCCAGGTCCGCACACCTGAGTGGGAGTGGCGCTCTTCGCGCGATTATCCTCCTGCCTTCACCCTTTGCATTGCTCAACAGGCCACCCTCGATGCCTTGATGCATCATCCCAGTGAAATAACACTCGGCGAGGCCTTCATCCATGGCGAGATTGATGTAGAGGGAGACATCTACGCCGCCTTGCGCATGGCGGACTACGTTTTCCATCATCCGCTCGCTCTCACTGCCGCCAGCCTCATACGCGTCGATCATGCCTTTAACGGCATGACAGATTGGTTCCTGCACGGCCGCGAACACTCTCGCCGGCGAGACCGCTCTGCCATCTCTTTTCACTATGACAAGCCGCCCGGGTTCTTCCTTCCCTGGCTCGGCCCCACCATGGTCTACAGTTGCGCCTACTTCCGCGACCCGCAGCAGAGCCTTGACGCCGCGCAGACTGCCAAGCTTGATCTCATCTGCCGCAAGCTCAGCCTGCAACCCGGCGAACAGTTTCTTGACATTGGCTGCGGCTGGGGCAGTCTTCTATTGCATGCCGTGCAGCACTATCAGGTGAAAGGCCGCGGCATCACCCTCAGCCATGAGCAGGCTCGCTTTGCCGCCCGCCGCATCGAGCAATCGGGAGCCGCGGACTCCTGCTCCGTCGAACTGCAAGATTACCGCGATCTGCCCAGCCGCGCCGCCCGCTACGACAAGCTGGCCAGCGTCGGCATGGTCGAGCACGTCGGCCTCGAAAAGTTGAAAGAGTACTTCCATAACGCCTACAAGCTGCTCAAGCCGGGCGGACTCTTCCTCAATCACGGCATCGGACGAGCCTTTCATGCGCCCACGCCCCGCGATTCGTTCATCCACAAGTACGTCTTCCCCAACGGAGAACTCGTCCCGCTGCATCAGACCATAGCCTGCGCCGAAGAAGCAGGCTTCGAGGTGCGCGACGTGGAAAACCTGCGCGAGCATTATGCGCAAACCCTGCGCCTTTGGGTCGCGGCGCTCCAGCAGAACGCAACAGAGATTCTTTCCATCGTGCCCGAAACCACTTACCGCATCTGGCTGCTCTATATGGCCGGCTCCGCCGTCGCATTTGATCGAGGCGACATCTTTGTCGATCAGGTGCTGCTGCGCCGCGTGGATCGCAAGACCTGTGCCCTGCCCGCCACACGCGAAGGCTGGTACCAGGATTCCCCTTCGACACACCTGCACGTCACGCATTGAGAATAAGGAGCGCGCAGCAGCCGCACTCAAAAGCATGCAGCAAACAGAAAGGCCGGAAGCATCCTTCGCTTCCGGCCTTTCCACTTGGTTTGCCTACGGTCGCAGCGGCTCTCCTGCCACTACGCCGCTCAACTTCTGGCTCGCGATCGCGTGGTCAAAGGCCGTGACATCGGCCGACAGATAGCGGTCAAACGCCTGCAATGCGGTTTGGTATTCCGCGTCCAGCCGCTTCTTCTGCGCCAGCAGCACGGCAGTCGGTGCGGAATCCTCACCTTCCAGACTCCCCACCAGTCCGCTCAGCTTTTCGTGAATCTCATCCGGCACGCGCAGCACACCTTCTTCCGCGCCCGCATTGCTGGTCAGCTTCAGGCGCGTTGCCTTGGTCTGCTTCCGCAGCGTTTCAACTGCCTTCGTGATGGCCGCCTCCTGCGGCTCACCTTTCACGGCGGTCTCCAGCGCATTCAGTTGCAAATCAATAGCATGCAGCCGATTCAGCGCCACGTCCACCTGAGAGAGTTCATGCAGCACGGCCTCTTCAGTCGCATAGCGTTCCTGCATGCCAGCGAGCGGAGCATGCGACGCCGGATCATCCACCACCGTAAACTTCTTCGATTCGGTATGTCCGCCAATCGTCAGCGTCGCCGTGTAGGTTCCCGGCGGCAGCATCGCTCCCGATTTGGGCCCACGCAAAAACTCCGGCGCAGAGGTCCACCGCACCGGCCCATCCGCCCGCAAATCCCAATAGATGCGGTGCAGCCCCGCATCCGTAGGCACCCAAGGAACTTCGTGCTTCGCCTTCGCTCCCTGATTCTTCTTGCCAGGCTTTGCCACCACCCCTTCAGTTTCAGGAGTCATCGTAACCGGCGCGCCCTTGTGCATTCCCTTCAAGGTCCGCACCACCTTGCCCGCGGCATCGGTAATTGTCAATTCACCGGGTCCATCCGCGCTCTGCGCCAGGTAGTAGTCAAACGCCGCGCCAAAGTGCGGGTTCTCTCCCTTGAAACTCTGGTCCCCAGGAAACTCCAGCTCAGGCCACGGCCAGTAACGTACCGCGGTTTCTGGTGCAAACAGTGTCAGCGGCGCATGCGCCACCTGAGGGTTGAACTTCTGGAATGGCGTCAGATCATCCAGCACCCAAACCGAACGCCCATGCGTCGCCAGCACCAGCGAGTTATTGTGCGCATTCAGCGCCATGTCATACACCGCTACATCCGGCAGGCCCAGCCCAAATAGATACCAGCTCTTGCCCGCGTCCCATGAGACGTACAGGCCATTCTCAAGCCCGGCGTAGTAGAGGTTCGGATTCCTCAGATCACGGCGAACCACGTGCGCATAAACATCATCCGGCAGATTGCCGCTCACGCTCGTCCATGTCGCACCGTAGTCAGTCGTGTGAAAGAGATACGGCTTGAAGTCGCCGCTGAAGTGCCGATCTACCGCAATCAACACATCGCCCGGATCAGTCGGCGAAATATCAATCGACTCCACGCGTCCCCACGGAGCCAGTCCACTCAGATGCGAGGTCACATTCGTCCAGCTCTGCCCGCCATTCCGGGTCACCTGCACCTGCCCATCATCGGTTCCGGCCCAAATCACCTTCGGGTTTGACTTCGCAACCGCAATGCGCAGGATCGCATCATAGACCTCCGCGCCCGAATTGTCCTTGATCACCGGGCCGCCTGAAGATCCCTGCTTCGTCTTGTCGTTTCGCGTCAGATCCGGGCTGATCACCTTCCACGTCCGGCCCCGGTCCTCACTCTGAAAGACCACATTGCCGCCCGCATACAGCACCTTTGGGTTGTCAGGCGAAACCGCAAACGCCGCATCCCAGGCAAACCGGTACTTCAGGTCCGCGACGCCCTTGCCCACAAAGTCCACCGAATACGGCTCAATGTTCTCGACCTGTTTCGACTTGCGATGAAACACCATCAGAAACTGGTTCTGCGTCGAGTTGTAAATCAGGTTTGGATTATCCGCCGCCGGCACAGCATAGATGCCGTCACCGCCATTCAGCACAAACCAGTCGCGATCCAGGATGCCCTGCGGATTCCTGTTCTGCAGAGGCCCGCACCAGCCGCTGTTGTCCTGCAGACCGCCGCACACCATCGGGAAGGCCTGCTCTGTCGTGGCCACATGATAGAGTTGCCCGATCGCAAGGTTGTGAATGAAGTTCCAGCGCTTGCCATTATCCATCGAGAGCGCCAGCCCGCCATCCTCGCCCACCAGAATGCGCCCGCTGCCTGCCGGATCAATCCACATCGTGTGGTAATCCACATGCACGCTCTTCGCAATCTGATGAAAGGTGTGCCCGCCGTCCGTTGACTCTTCCAGATTGTTTGAAATTGCAAAGACGTGATCCGGATTCTTCGTGTCCACTGCAAGGTGCGAGAAATAAAACGGCCGCGAATCCACTTCCTGGTCTTTGCTCACCAGCGTCCAGTGCTCACCCGAGTCGTCTGAACGCCACAGCACGCCCTCGTTGGAACCCATCACCGCATACACCACATTGGGCGAACTGGCCGCAATCGCCAAGCCGATGCGCGTCACCGGCTCCTCTGGCAGTCCATGGCCGCTCAACCGCTTCCAGGTCACGCCGCCATCATTCGACTTGTAAATCGCATCCTCTGGCCCGCCCTCGGAATATCCCCACGGTGTACGGCGAAAGCGGTAAGTCGCCGCAAACACAATCTCCGGATTCTTCGGGTTGATCGCCAGGTCGCTGATACCCACCTGCGGCCCCTCGTACAGCACCTTCTGCCACGTCTTGCCGCCATCCGTCGTCCGGTAGACACCGCGATCGGCGTTATCCTGCCACGGGCTGCCCATCGCCGCCACCAGCACCGTATTCGGGTGCAGCGGATTCACCACAATCCGCGAGATCTGAAAGGTGTGGTCCAGCCCCATGTGCTTCCAGTGATGGCCAGCATCGGTGGACTTCCACACTCCATCGCCAAACGAAATATCGTTGCGAACATTCGCTTCGCCGGTTCCCAGCCACACCACCGCCGAATTCTGTGGATCCACGGCCAGCGCGCCCACCGAGGCTACCGGCTCATGCTGAAATTCCGCCGTCCACGTTGTGCCGCCGTCATTCGTCTGGAAGACGCCGCCGTCCGCGGCTCCGGCGTAATAGATATCCGGATTCCCCGCCACTCCGGCCACCGCCGTCACGCGTCCGCCGCTGATGGCTGGCCCGATCGACCGAAAGTGAATGTTGCTGCTCACCTTCATCGGCAGTTCGGTACGTCCGTGGCTGTTTTCTTGTTGGGGACCCGCCTGCTGGGCGGCCAATGCGAGAGGAAGGCTGAAGACAAGGCAAAAGGCCGCGGCGGCCCGGAGGGAAACAGATGTCATAGTGTCGTCTCGATAACGTGCAGAAAATGAAGGCACAGTCTAGCACGTCCGGCGCAACAGGAAGACAGCTTGCTACCTCATCAAAATCGCTATCAAGCGGCAAGGCGCGCACAAATCCATGCGCGGCCTCGCAGCCCACCTTGATTTTCGCAACCGGTCTGCGCGGAAACTCGCAGTGAGCCGCCCTCAGTACAGATGGAAATCGACTTCCACAATGATCGAAACCGGTACAGGATGCCCGTGATACATCGCCGGCTTGAAGCGATACTTCTTCACTGCTTCAATGGCCTTCTGGTCCAGGCCCATCCCGAGGTGCCGCACCACCTGAATATCCTCCGGAAGTCCCTTGGTATCGACCACGATCTGCAGCGCCACCACGCCTTGATATTTCGCGCGCCGCGCCTCGTCCGAAAACTCCGGATCAACCTCATAGATCGGCACCGGAGCTGAAACCCCGTTGCCCACCGAGTAAACGCCGCCGCCATAATTGGCTCCGCTGCCCGGCCCAACGCCTGCACCATTGCCCGAGCCCACGCCTGTAGCCTTGCCTGAGCCAATCCCCGCGCCACCGCCCGTACCATTCGACGCGAGCTTCACCTGCGGCGACTGCGGCACGCCCAGGTTAGGCAGGTTCGTATCCGGAACCTTCATCGGCTGCATGATCACCGTCGGCGGCGCAGGAATCTTCGGATGATCTACCTTAATCACCGTCGGCGGCGTGATCTGCAGCTTCGCAATCTTCGGCAGGTGCCCCTTACTGGCTTCGACCACATCATGCGAACCGCCGCCTCCGCCGCCACCCATCACCTTGGGCATCGGCGCGGTAATCGGCATATACGGCTTGATGCTCACCGCTTCCGCCGGCATCGGTTTCACTTTCACCTCGTGCCGGGCTTCCAGCGCAAACAGCAGAATCAGTCCAATGACCGCCACATGCGCCAGAAATGACACAATGCTCGACTTCGTATCCCGCTTCACTGCCAGCGGATCTTTCACCGCTACCGGCTGCGACGTCAGCTCCAGAGGGGGCAGCTTCTTTGGGAAAAATGTGTCCTTGAGGTTCTGCCAGAGATCCTTCCAGAGCGGTTCCTGAGGAACGGCATCCTGCACCGCCACCGGCGTTGAGGTCAGCTCCAGCGGCGGCAGCTTCTTGGAGGAAAAAGCATCGCGAAGATTCGAGATCAGCGATGACCACACGCTGCGGTCATTTTCCAGCAGCACGGTCGATGTGTCCTGTGAGGACGCGCCGTTCTGTGCCTGGTTAGTCTGCGATTTTGCGGATTCCTGATCTGGAGTCAATACTGAATTGCCCATACACACGTGACCGGCGGCCAAAGCCCCGGCATCCCCTCAATTATGGACGACCTGTTGCCGCATTGTCTTGTTTTCACAACCGCCGTCCGGGCGAAGTTATTTGAGGTCGCGTCTTCCAGATGGCCAGTCACGGAAATCGCCGGTTCCTGTCTCTGTTCTACCTTGGCACAATCGCCCCGGCAAGAGCCACCCGCCGTTTCCGCCAGATAGAATGGAGATTCATCTTCATTTACGACTCACGACGGAGAAACGATGTCCTCAGCGCCCGAACTCAAGGCGACGCTCACGCTGCCCCAGACCGACTTCCCCATGAAGGCCAACCTGCCGCAGAATGAACCACTTCGCCTGCAGGCATGGCAAAGCTCCGGCCTCTATGAGCAGATTCGCGCCGCTCGCGCCGGCCGCCCGCGCTATGTGCTGCACGATGGCCCTCCCTACGCCAACGGGCCCATCCACCTCGGCCACGCGCTCAACAAGTGCCTCAAAGACTTCATCGTCAAGTCGAAGACCATGGCCGGCTTTGATTCCCCCTACGTGCCCGGCTTTGACTGTCACGGCCTCCCCATCGAGATCAAAGTCGATGAGCAGCTCGGCCGCAAAAAGCTCTCCATGCCGCCGGCCGAGTTTCTTTCCGCCTGCCGCACCTATGCGCAAAAGTACATCGACCTGCAGACCAGCCAGTTCGTGCGCCTCGGCGTCTTCGGCCGCTGGGACCGTCCCTACTCCACCATGTCCCGCGAGTATGAGGCGAGCATCCTTGAGACCTTCTACCAGTTCTTTGAGCAGGGCTTCGTCTACAAGGGCCTCAAGCCGGTTTACTGGTGCATCCACGACCGCACTGCGCTGGCCGATGCTGAAATCGAATACGAGATGCACACCAGCCCCAGCGTCTATGTGCGCTACACGCTGACAAGCGCGCCAGAGAGCATCGATGCCGCGCTCGCCGGGCGCACTGTGCACACCATCATCTGGACCACCACTCCCTGGACGCTGCCCGACTCGCTCGCCGTGGCCTTCCATCCTGACTTCACCTACGTCGCCCTTGAGCAGGACGGCCACGTCTACATCGTCGCCGAGGCGCTTGCCGCCGCCGTGCGCGAGGCCTGCAAGCTTCAGAGCGCCGTCGAGATCGCCCGCTTCGCCGGGGCAAAGCTCGAGCGCACCACCTATCAGCATCCGTTCCTCGATCGCTCCATCCTCGGCGTCCTCGCCGATTACGTCACCACCGAGCAAGGCACCGGCGCCGTCCACACCGCTCCGGCCCACGGCGCGGACGACTTCCACACCGGCACGCGCTACCAGCTCGACCAGACCTGCAACGTGGACAATGAGGGCCGCCTGCGCAACGGCCTGCCCGAGTACGAAGGCAAGACCGTCTTTCAGGCCAACGAGCCCATCATTGAACTCCTCACCGCACGCGGCGTGCTCATGGGCCGCAATGACATCTACCACTCCTACCCGCACTGCTGGCGCTGCCACAAGCCGGTCATCTTCCGCGCTACCGAGCAATGGTTCATCAACATCGACACCCCCATGCAGACCGCCGGCGGCAAGCCAACCGTCTTCCGCCAACGGGCGCTGGAGGAGATTCGCAACAGCATCCGCTGGGACCCCGCCTGGGGCGAAGAGCGCATCGCCAACATGATCGCCACGCGGCCCGACTGGTGCATCTCGCGCCAGCGTGTCTGGGGCGTGCCCATCGCGGTCTTTCTCTGCAACCAATGCCATGAGCCGCTGCAAAACCCGGCCATCAATCGCGCCATCGTCGATCTCTTCGCCAAAGAGGGCGCGGAGATATGGCACCAGCGCGAAGCTGCCGAGCTTCTGCCCGCGGGCACCACCTGCGCCCACTGCGGAGGCTCCGATTTCCGCAAAGAGAATGACATCCTCGACGTCTGGTTTGACTCCGGCGCAAGCTGGAAGGCCGTGCTCGACGCCGAACCCGGCCTCGAATCCCCCGCCGATCTCTACTTCGAGGGCGGTGACCAATACCGCGGCTGGTTCCACACTTCGCTGCTCACCTCGGTCGGCGTCGGCGCGCAGCATGCCTCGCCTTACCGCATGGTCGGCACCGCCGGCTGGACGCTCGACGAGCAGGGCCGCGCCATGTCCAAGTCCCTTGGCAACGGCGTCGATCCCGTCGATATCGCCGACCGCATGGGCGCGGAAATCGTCCGCCTCTGGGTCGCCAGCGTCGACTTTCGCGAAGACGTGCGCGCCAGCGAAAACCTCATGCAGCGCGTCGCCGAGAACTACCGCAAGCTGCGCAACACCTTCCGCTTCCTGCTCGGCAACCTGCACGAATTCAACCCGGCCACCGATTCCGTGCCCGAGGCCAACCTGCTGCCGCTCGACCGTTACATGCTGCAGCGCATGCGCGAACTGACCGAAAAGCTGCGCGGCTGGTATGACGCCTTCCAGTTCCACCGCGTCTATCATGATGTGATTGAGTTCTGCGTCGTCGATCTCAGCGCCGTATATCTCGACGTGCTCAAAGACCGCATGTACACCTTCGCGCCAAAGAGCGAGGCACGCCGCTCCGCGCAGACGGTCATCTACACCATCGCGCACGCGCTGGCCCGGCTCGTCGCGCCCATCCTCAGCTTCACCGCCGAGGAAGTATGGCAATACCTGCCTAAGGTCGAAGGCCATCTCCCCAGCGTCCACCTCGCGGAGTTCCCCGCCGTCACTGAGATTGCCGCCACTGCCGACCCAGCGCTGCTCACCGACTGGTCCAGGCTCTTCGCCGTGCGCGAAGAAGCCATGAAGACTCTCGAAGAGGCTCGCAAGGAAAAACGCATCGGCAAAGGCCTCGAAGCCAGACTCCGAATCGAAGCCGACGCTTCCGTCTTCGCACTACTCACGAAATACTCCGCCAGCCTCAAAGAGTTCTTCAACGTCTCTCAAGTTGAGCTCGCTTCCCGCACTGCCGACGGTTTCACTCCCGAGGCGCTTCCCGCCGACGGCGTCAAGTGCAACCGCTGCTGGAACTACCGCACCGACGTCACTGACTTCCTCACATGGCAGGGCGTCTGCGGCCGCTGTCAGGATGCGCTCCGGCAAATGGGCTATGGAGACCACGCATGAGCGACGCCCCCAAACCCCGCCAGCCCGACTGGCGCATTCCCTTCCTCGGTATCTCATTCCTTGTCATCGCGCTCGACCGCCTGAGCAAGATGTGGGTGCAGCAAAACGTGCCTGAGGAGGGCGGCATCACTGTCATCCCGCACGTCTTTCGCATCTCGCACGTGCTCAATCCCGGCGCGGCTTTCAGCCTCTTCACCAACTCGGCCGACCCCAAGCGCACGCACCTGCTGCTCACTGGCTTCTCGCTGCTCGCCATCATCGTGGTGCTAGGCGTGCTGCTCAAGATCGGCCGCCGCTTCACCATGACCGGCTTGGCGCTCGCCCTGATCCTCGGCGGAGCCATCGGCAATGTCTGGGACCGCATCGTCTACAAGGAAGTCACCGACTTCCTCGCCGTCACGATCATCCATTACCACTGGCCCGACTTCAATCTGGCCGACTCCGCCATCGTCATCGGAGGATGCCTCCTGCTCATCGACGCCCTCTTGAGCAAAAAGCACGAGGAATCCGAACCCACCCCTTGAAGTCACTGAACCGCTGGCCAGAATTCCACTCTCCCCGGTGGTCTACAATCGACCTTGACCATGGCGTATCAGGTTCTCGCTCGCAAGTATCGTCCCCAGCGCTTCAGTGATGTCGCCGGGCAGGAGCATGTCACCCGCACCCTGCTCAACGCGCTCGCTCAGGGCCGCATCGCCCACGGCTACATCTTCTCTGGCCATCGCGGCATCGGCAAGACCAGCATCGCCCGCATCCTCGCGATGGCGCTCAACTGCCGCACAGAAATCGGCTCACCCCAGCGCCCTACGCCCGAACCCTGCGGCGTCTGCGAGTCCTGCGAAGAGATCCGCACCAGCAACGCCGTCGATGTGCTCGAAATCGACGCCGCCACCAATCGCGGCATCGATGAGATTCGTGAGCTGCGCGAGGCCGCCCGTTACCGCCCCTCCCGCGACCGCTACAAAATCTACATCCTCGATGAGGCACATCAGATCACCGACGCGGCCTTCAACGCGCTCCTCAAGACGCTCGAAGAGCCGCCCGATCACGTCGTCTTCATGATGGCCACCACCGAGCCGGAGAATATTCCGCAGACCATCCGCTCGCGCTGCCAGCACTTCAGCTTCCACGCCGTCAAGTTTGACGACATTCTCGCGCAGCTTCGCGCCATCGCCACGCAAGAGAACATTGTCGCCGAAGACGCGGCGCTCGCTCTGCTGGCCGAGGCCGGCGACGGCTCCATGCGCGACGCGCTCTCCATCATGGATCAGGCCATCGCCTCCGCGCGCCTTGAAAATGGCCAGCCGCACCTCGATGCCGAGGCCATCCGCGAACTCATGGGCAGCGTGCCCAACACCGTCTTTGAGCGCCTGCTCGAAGCCATCAGCGAAAACCAATCCGCCGCCGTACTCGAGGAGCTGAACCGCCTGCTCAACGCCGGCAACAGCCCCGTGCAGCTCGCCCGCCAGTTTGTGCGCTATCTGCGCAACACCATCATGGCCAAAATCGGCGGCGAGCAGACTGACCTGCTCCAGATTTCCCCCGACGAGCGCGCCCGAGTCGGCCGCTCCGCGCTGCTCTTCTCCGAGGAAGACCTCACCCGCTTCCTCCAGATCATGCTGCGTACCTTTGACGAACTCAACTACCGTCAAGAGCAGCGCTTCCATCTGGAGCTCGGCCTCATCAAGCTCGTTCACCTCCAGCGTCTGCTGCCTGTCGAAGAATTCCTCAGCCAGCTCCCGCCCGGCACCGGCACCGGCGCAGGGCGCCCCATTGCCAGCGCAACCTCCGGCTCTACTGCAAGAACAACGTCCAGCGCTCCGGTTCGCCCTGCTTCGGCCCCAGCCGCGCGTCCCGCGCCCGCAACGCCAGCCTCCACACCGGAGCCCTCCCGCCCGGCATTCTCTCCCTTTGAGGCCGACCGCCAGCGCAAGATCACCAGCGAAGACACCGCGCCCGCGCCCGTCGCCGCTCCCAGCGCACAGCCCATCGAGGCTGCGGCATCTGTCGCTCCGGTTTCAGAACCAGTACCCGCACCCATGGCTGCGCAGCCTGCCCCTGCCGCCCCCAGCACCCTCGAGCCCGTCGCCGCGTCACGCCCGCTCACGCCGCTCGAAGCAGCCTCCCGCGCCGTCGAAGCTGCCCCCGCGAAGCCCTCCGTTCGCGTAGGGTCAGCCGAGCCGGAGCGCACCGAAGGCGCACTCGCGCTCGCCTCCACCCCGGCCGCCGAGGCGGATCTTGACCGCATCGCACAGGCCGTCTGCACGGCGCTCGAGCGCGAAGGCCACGGCACCGCCTCTGTCCTTCTCTCCAGCGGCAACTGGACCCAGCAGGGCGACACCATTCAGGTCGAGGTCGCCATCAAGCGCATGATGCTCAGCCTCACCATGAATGCCGAGGCAGAAAAAATCTGCAAGAATGCCATGCGCTCCATCGGCGCGACGCAAAAGCTAGTCTTCGTGCCCGGCGAGGGCAACCGCTCCGCCGGTTCCAAACCCGCGATCGCCATCACCGGCAGCATCCAGTCGGCGGCGCTTGAAAATCCTCTGGTGCAAAAGGCGAAGGAGTTGTTTCGCGGCGAGATTCGCAGTGTCCTTGACCTGCGCGACAAGTAAGGACCTGTGCAGGCAAGTATCCGCCGCAGTGCCAATAGCAGGGATTCAGACGCAACTCAGTTACAGAAGCAGTCTCAGGCAGGAAACCCATGAACCCATTCAAAATGCAGCAGATGCTCTCTCAGGCCAAAGAAATGCAGGAACAGATGCAGGAAAAACTGGCCGCTACAGTCGTCGAAGCCTCCTCGGGAGGCGGCGCGGTAAGCGTAAAAATGAACGGCAAAAAGGAGCTGATCAAGCTCACCATCGATCCCGCCGCCGTGCTCAGCCTCTCAGGCGTCAATCCTGACGTCGAAATGCTCGAAGACCTCATCACTGCGGCCATCAACGAGGCCGGCCGCCGCGCCGAAGAGATTCTCAAGAGCAGCATGCAGGGTCTTTTGGGTGGGCTCAATCTTCCTCCGGGCCTTTTTTAACCGCCCGAAACCACTGCTGTTACTCTGTGGCGTGCATGGCAAACGTTAATTTCACACTTCCCTCTCGCCGCCACTTTCTCCGGCAAGCCTCCATGGCTGCCGGAGCATCCCTGCTCCTTTCACGCACCTCCCTCTGGGCACAGACTCCGGGCCTCCATCTCACGAAGCAGGAGTTCTATACCGCCGCCGCCCACGAGAAGATCCGCACCACGAAGCTGCGAGATGGCATCTTCCTGCTCGAGGGGGCAGGTGGCAACGTCATCTGCCACACCGGACCCGATGGCAGCCTGCTCATTGATTGCCAGTTTGCGGCCGGAGCGCCCCATCTGCTCGCGGCGATGGCCGCCCTCCGGGCACAGCCGCTCAAGCTGCTCATCAATACACACTGGCACTTCGACCACACCGACGCCAATGCTGTCATGCATCAGCACGGAGCCTTCCTCATCGCGCACGAAAACTGCCGCGCCCGCCTGGCATCCCCGCAGGTGATCGCCTTTTACGGCCTCACCTTCCCGCCCGCCCCGGCCGCCGCGCTGCCACAGCAGACCTTCACGCGTGAGGAGACGGTCTACTTCAATGGCGTCACGCACCATCTCATGCACGCGCCCACGGCACACACCGATACTGACATCTTCATCCACTTCGCCGAGCGCAACGTGATTCACACCGGCGACCTCTGGTTCAACGGCTACTACCCGCTGATTGACGTCAGCACTGGCGGCACCATCCAGGGCATGATCGACGGCGTCAACCGCTGCCTCGCGCTCGCCGACACGGATACGAAGATCGTCCCCGGGCACGGCGAGCTCGGCACCCGCGCTCAGCTCGTCCAGTACCGTGACATGCTCGTCACCGTCGCAGAACGCGTGCGCAAGCTCAAGGCGCAGGGCAAATCACTTCCCCAGACGCTGGCCGCGCAACCGACCTCAGACCTCGACGCGGTGTGGGGCAAGGGAGCCATGAAAGGCAGCGCGCTCACCACCTTTGCCTGGCAGACCATATAAACGCCCAAGGAAAAAGCCCCGGCTCCGGGGCTTTTTCCTTCTCGTCTTCCATTGACCCGGCGCGTGAAGCCCTGGCCTCTAGCTACGCAGCCGCGCCAGCAGATCCTGCGGGTGTACCGGCTTGGCCAGAATCTCAAACTCATGGCCCTGATTCCGGGCGCGGTCCAGCAGATCGGCCGTGGCTGCCTGGCCTGAAAACAGCAGAATCTTGCATGAGGGCAGCAGGCTTCTGATCCTGATGGCCGCGTCAATTCCATTTAGATCGGTCATGATCACGTCGCTGATCAGCATGTCCGGCTGCCAGTTGCTGGCTGCTTCCACAGCCTTTTCGCCACTGTAGACCGCCATGGCCTCAAATCCGCTCTGGTTCAGAATAATCGCCAGAGTATCGGCGATCACACGTTCGTCATCGGCCACCAGCACCTTGGGTTTCACTTGTTGTTCGCTCATTCGTTCCTTCTATGGACGGGTGACGTTTCTATAAAAACTGCACAAAATCGGCTACGAATCCGGCAACCACCCGGAATCAAGGCCTACCGCAAAGAATAATGACAAATAAGATGATACGCTGACCTTGAGAGATGCTTCCTCTCATCCACTGAGCAGCTTAACTTACAGAAACGATTCACGAACTGGTCGCAGTGGCCGATCCCTGCCCGCGACCCGGAGCAGAGTGCGAAATGACGGAGCCTATCATTCGCGCGAGACAGGTGGAAAAGTTCTACGCGCAGCCCAGCGAGAACCGCATCCAGGTGATCTCTCCGACCGACCTCGCCATCTATCCCGGCGAGATCGTCGCCCTGCTCGGACCCTCCGGCTCGGGCAAATCTACCCTGCTCCGCATGCTGGCCGGCCTCTCGCAGCCCTCCGGCGGCGAAGTTTTCTGGCATGAAAAGCCCATCGGCGTCACGGATATCAATGTTTCCATCGTCTTTCAAAGCTTTGCGCTCTTCCCGTGGCTCACCGTCCTGCAGAATGTCGAAGCGCCGCTCAAGGCCCGCGGCATGGCCGCCCAGGAGCGCCAGAAGCGCAGCATCAAAATCTTGGATACCGTAGGCCTCGACGGCTTCGAGGGTGCCTACCCCAAGGAACTCTCCGGCGGCATGCGCCAGCGCGTCGGCTTTGCGCGCGCCCTGGTCGTCGAGCCGGAAGTCCTCTTCATGGACGAGCCTTTCTCTGCCCTCGACGTGCTCACGGCTGAGAACCTGCGCAGCGAACTACTTGAGCTCTGGCAAAACAAGACCATCCCCACCCGGTCCATCTTCATCGTCACCCACAACATTGAAGAGGCCGTGCTGCTGGCCGACCGCATCATCGTGCTTGGCCGCAATCCCGGCCACGTGCGCACCGATTTCAAGGTGACCCTCCAGCATCCTCGTGACCGCAAGGGCGCACCCTTCACCGCGCTCGTCGATTACATCTACAAAGTCCTCACCCGCCCCGACGTTATGCCGGCGGAGATGCCTTTGCTCGCTAGCGGGCGGCCCATCCGCGACCAGCGCCAGATGCACTATGAAATGCTGCCCCACGCCCGCCCCGGCGGCATCGCCGGCCTGCTTGAGATCCTTCTCGATCTCGGCGGCAAGGCAGACATCTACAAGCTGGCCGACGAGCTGGCCTTTGAGATTGACGATCTCTTCCCCATCGTCGATGCCGCGCAGCTTCTCTGCTTCCTCAAAGTGGAAGAAGGCGACGTCAGCATTACGCCCACCGGCACCGATTTTGCCAACTCTGAAATCCTCCGCCAGAAGGAACTCTTCCGTGAGGCCGCGCTTCAAAATGTCCTGCTGCTCCGCCAGATCACCCGCGCCCTGCGCAGCAAGAGCGACCACACCGTCCCCGAAGACTTCTTCCTCGACATGCTGGACGAGCAGTTCAGCGACGACGAAACCCAGCGCCAGCTAGAGACGGCCATCAACTGGGGCCGCTACGCCGAGCTCTTCGATTTTGACGCTGGCCGCCGCCGCTTCAAGCTGCCCGAATCCGAGGAAGAGGAAGCGCTCGCCAGCGGAGAGACCGTCGAATGAGCCGCCGCACTCCCCTGTCCACGTCGTTTTCTCGCGCACAGGTCATGGAGCGCACCTGGCCCTTCATTCTCGACCTTGGCGTCGCTGGCAGCCTGCTGGCCCTGTTCTACGTAGTGCTCTGGATCGCGCGCTCCTGGCTGCACTCCGCCGTTCCTGAAGTCACCATTTACCGCTCGCCTTCCCACCTGCCCACGTATGCGCTCGAGTCCACCGTGCGCATCTTCATCGCCTACATCCTCAGCCTTATCTTCGCCGTTGTGTACGGCTACATCGCCGCCTACAACCGCTGGCTCGAAGCGCTGATGATCGCCACCCTTGACATTCTGCAGTCGATCCCGGTGCTCAGCTTTCTGCCCGGGGTCATGCTGGCCATGATGTCGCTGTTTCCCAACCGGCAAATCGGCATCGAACTCGGCGCCATCCTGCTCATCTTCACCGGCGAAGTCTGGAACATGGCCTTCAGCTTCTACAGCTCTCTCAAAAGCATCCCCAAAGAGCTGATGGAAGCCTGCACCATCAATCGATTCTCGCGCTGGCAGCGCCTCGTTCAACTGGAGCTTCCCTTCTCCGCCATCGGCCTCATCTGGAACTCCATGGTCTCGGTGGCCAGCGGGTGGTTCTTCCTGATGGTCTGCGAGATGTTCCCGGTCGGCAGCCGCAACTTCCGCCTGCCCGGCCTCGGCTCCTATCTGCAGACCGCCGCCTCCAATGGCGACGTGGTGGCCATCATCTGGGGGCTGCTCACGATGATGCTCATCATCGTTCTCACCGATCAGTTGCTGTGGCGTCCCATCATTGCCTGGTCTGACAAATTCAAATTTGAGAATGTCGAGAGTGCCGAACGCATCACCTCGCCCATTCTTCACCTCATCCGCAACAGCAATATGTTGCAGTACGTTTCGCGCCGCGCCGTCACGCCCATCTCCGAGGCTTTTTACACCCGCGTCGCCCGGGGCGGCCCGATGCGCCGCCGCCTGCCTGCCGCTGAGGAGACGCGCCGTCCCTCCCGCAGCCGCACGCTCACCTATGCCCTCATCGTCACGGCCGCCGTCATCGGCATCGGTACGCTGGCCTTCCATGCGATGGTTTTGCTGCGCGAGGCTTCCACGCACGAGTTTCTCGTCCTCATCGGCGCCGCCGGCATGACGTTTCTGCGCGTCAATGCCTCGCTGCTCATCGCCAGCCTCTGGACCATCCCGGTCGGGGTCGCCATTGGTTTTCATCCCCGCCTGGCCAACATCGCACAGCCGATCGCGCAGATCGCCGCATCCTTTCCCGCAACCGCGCTCTTCCCGCTCATCGTCATCGGGCTCATGCGGCTCGGCATGGGCCTGGGAATCGGCGCCATCGCGCTCATGCTCCTCGGCACGCAGTGGTACATCCTGTTCAATGTCGTGGCGGGAGCCATGGCCATCCCCTCTGACCTCCGCGAGGTCGCCGGCCTCTTCCGCTTCGGCAATCTCCAGCGCTGGACGACCCTGATCCTGCCCGGCATCTTCCCCTATCTGATCACGGGGCTCATTACCGCGAGTGGCGGTGCCTGGAACGCCTCCATCGTCGCCGAGTACTTCAAGATTCAGGGCAAGACCATGCAGACCATCGGCCTCGGAGCCCAGATCAGCGCCGCAAGCGACCACGGCGACTTTCCCCGCCTCCTGCTGGCCACCATCATCATGGCTCTTATGGTCGTGACCATCAACCGCCTCGTCTGGCGGCGGCTCTATCATCTCGGAGAAACCCGTTTCCGTCTCGATGGCTGACGCCGGGAACGTGGGCCGCCCCTGCTCCAGCTTCAAATTGCTATATTTCAGACACCTGCATCTATGCGAAAATCCGCCGCGGCGCATCCCATTCTGAAAGCCATGAAACCATCTCCGGGAAGAGCGCTCACCTATGCCCTTCTGAGCGCCGCCATCCTCGCCGTGGGCGCGAATACGTGGCTCGCCATTCGCGCGGTTGGCGTCATGGCCCGCAGCGAGGCATGGGTCGCGCGCACCTGGCAGGTCACCCACGCCGCGCAAACTGTCATCATCTCCATGCTCTCGGCCGAGAGCGGTGATCGCGGCTACCTGCTCACCGGAGATGCCCACTACCTCGCCGCCTATCAGAAGGCCCGCCAGGTTCTGCCCGCGCAAATCAGCCAATTGCAGGCTCTGATGCCGCAGGATGCTGCGCAGCAGCAGCTCTTTGCCGAGATTCGCGCCCTCGTCGAAACGCGCATCGCCCTGCTGCAGCAGGGCATCGACCTTCGCCGTGAGGGACAGGAGACAGGTCTGCAGGCCATCGTCGTCACCGGAACCGGCCAGGTCGAGATGAATCATCTCCGCGCGCTCATGGACTCCATCCAGTCCGAGGAAAACCATCTGCTTGCCGAACGCGCCGCACGCTCCAGCCAGGCCCGCCGCAACGCCATCCTGACCATCTCGATTGCGAGCCTGCTCAACCTGATTCTCATTCTGCTTGCCGTGTGGCGCTTCAACCGCGAGCGTCTTCTGCGGGAGTCCTCCGAGCTTTCCGCGCGCCGCCTGCAGCGGCTGCAAGCCGTGGGAGAAGTCGGCCTCAGCCGCCTCACCGTGGCCGAACTCACCCAGGCCCTTATGCATCAGCTTCACTGGATCGTCGATGCGGACGTAGCCCTGCTCTGCAGCTACAACAATTTCTGCATCGAGCTCACCGCCACCAACGGATTTGACCTCCTTAACCCGGGCCCATTTCCGCTTCCCGAGCATAGTCCCCTGCGGCAGGCTGCCGAGCAGCAGCAGCCCATTCAGTTAGCCGCGGAAGACGTAGATCAGCATCCCTTCGCGGAGCTCTACGGCAAGCTGCAGGTTCTTCAGGTTCTGCCGCTTCCCATCTCGGGGAATACCGGCGCGTTGTTCCTGGTCGGCCGCACCACGCTGGCGGGCCGCCAGCCCTTTGATCAGGAGCTGCTCTCCGTCATCGCCGACCGCATCGCCCTGGCCATGGATCGCGCCCGCGCCTACGAGGCCGAGCACGATGCCCGCCACGCAGCGGAACAAAAGGCTGAAGAGGTCCGAATTCTCAATGAAGAGCTCGAAGAGCGTGTCCGTCAGCGCACCGCCGAGCTTGAGGCCGCCAATCGCGAGCTGGAAGCCTTCAGCTACTCCGTCTCGCATGACCTTCGCGCTCCGCTGCGCAGCGTCGATGGCTTCAGCCTGGCGCTCGTCGAGGACTACGGCTCCTACCTCGACGCTGACGGGCGTGATTATGTGCAGCGCATTCGTAAAGGCGTGCAGCGCATGGGCCAGTTGATTGATTCCCTGCTGCAACTTTCGCGCATCACCCGGGCCGATCTCGCCCGCGAAACCTTTGATCTCAGCGAGTTGGCCGAAGACATCCTTGCCGACCTCCGCGCCGCGCATCCCGAACGCAACATCGTCACCACAGTGCAGCCGGGCCTCACCGCCGAGGCCGATCCCCGCCTGCTTCGCGTCGCGCTTGAAAACCTCTTCGGCAACGCCATCAAATTCAGCGCGCGCGTACCTGAAGCCCGCATTGAGTTCGGCCAGACCCCCTCCGGCGAGTACTACGTCCGCGACAACGGCGCAGGGTTTGACATGCAGTATGTTTCCAAGCTCTTCATTGCCTTCCAGCGTCTCCACGGTGATCGCGAATTTCTTGGTTCCGGCATCGGTCTTGCCACCGTCGCCCGCGTCATTCGCCGCCACGGCGGCAGCATTCGTGCCGAGGGCGAAATTGGCAAAGGCGCGGTCTTCTCGTTTACCTTAGGAGGAACACCGTATGCCTGACTCCGCACGAATCATATTGCTGGTGGAAGATGATCCAGATCATGAATTGCTGACCATTCGCGCGCTCAAGAAGGCGAATGTCAACAATGCCATCCACGTCGCCCGCGACGGCGAAGAGGCGATCCGCTTTCTCTTTGGCCTGGATGGCAGCGGGCCTGAGCCTTTGCCTCAGGTGGTTCTGCTCGATCTCAAACTCCCCAAAGTGGACGGGCTCGAAGTCCTGCGCCGCATCCGCGAGCATGAGCGCACCCGCCTGCTTCCCGTCGTCGTTCTTACCTCTTCTGACGAAGAGAGCGATATCGTCCGCAGTTACAAACTCGGAGTGAACAGTTACATCCGCAAGCCCGTCAACTTCAACGATTTTGCAGAAGCCACCCGGCAGCTTGGAATGTACTGGCTGGTGCTCAACGAATGTCCCCCGAGCTTCTGAACAAAACCCGCATTCGTGTGCTGCTCGTCGAAGACAGTGAAGACGACGCCTTCCTGTTGCAGCGTCACCTTGACCGTTCCGGCTTCGAGGCCAAGGTTCATCGCGTCGAAACGGTCGAGGGCATGCGCGCCGCGCTCACCGGACCCCGTCCGGCCTGGGACATCATTCTGGCCGACTACAACCTCCCCTCCTTCAGCGCGCCCGAGGCACTCCGCCTCGTGCACAGCCTCGATCTCGACATCCCGTTCATCGTGCTCTCGGGCATCATCAGTGAAGAGACCGCCGTCACCGCCATGCGCGCGGGGGCCAATGATTATGTCTCCAAACAGAGGCTCGCGCGCCTCGGCCCGGCCATCCAGCGCGAACTCCGCGAGGCTATCCAGCGCCGCGAGCGCCGCGCCGCTGAGACCGCCCTGCGCATCAGCGAGCGCCGCTTCCATCGTCTCGTCGAGGCCATGCCACTGGCACTGCTCATCGCCGACGCCTCAGGCCGCGTCAGCTACTGCAACGCCAGCGTGGAAAAGCTGCTCGGATATTCCGAGCTGGAGCTCCGCTCCGGCCGCATCACCATTGACGACATTTTTCCCCGCACCACCGAAATGACCGTGCACCTGCTGCAGATGATCGCCTCCGGACCAGAAGACACCATCGAGATCGAATGTATCCGCAAAGACGGCGCGCACGTCCCCATCCTGCTCGGTGCCGCTCTGCTCAATCCCGAGTCGCCCGCGGTCGAGCAGCAGATGGCCGCTTTTCTGGCCGACCTTACCGAGCAAAAGCAGAGCCACGAGACCATGAAGCAGACCGAGAAGCTCGCAGCCGCAGGCCGCCTCGCTGCGTCCATCGCGCACGAAATCAACAATCCGCTTGAGGCCGTCACCAATTGCCTCTATTTGCTGCAGCGCACGCGCCTCGAAGACCACGCCCGCGAGTACATCACCCTTGCACAAAATGAGCTGGAGCGCGTCGTTCACATCACCACCCAGACGCTGCGCTTCTACCGGCAGAGCACGCGCCCGGTTGAGATCGACCTCGAGGAGCTCTTTGAGACCGTCCTGGCTCTCTATGAGATTCGCATGCGGGCACACAATGTACAGGTCACGCGAGAGTTCCGCGCCACCCGCTCCATCGTCGGCAACGATGGAGAAATTCGCCAGGTGCTCGCCAACCTCGTCAGCAACGCCATCGATGCCATGATGCAGCAGGAGAATGGCCATCTGCTGTTGCGCACCGCGGAAGCCCGCCACTGGTCCACCGGCCGTGAAGGCATCGCCATTACGGTCGCGGACAACGGCAGCGGCATGGACCCCGTCGTTGCGCGCCGCATCTTCGAGCCCTTCTACTCCACCAAGGGCATCACCGGCACCGGACTCGGCCTGTGGGTGAGCCGCGAAATTATCACCAAACATCACGGCGTCATTCAATTGCATTCCCGCACCAGCCCGCCCTCCGGCACGGTCTTCCGTCTTTTTCTTCCCTTCGACACCGGCCTGCGAAATAGCTTTGCCGCCAGCCAAAGCCCCCAGACCGCATCCTCCTGAGGCCGGCCGCAATAAATTCAGATGGCGCAACATTGCAATCTCGTCATACACAGACCAAGCGGCAGCGATTTACTATAAATGCACTATGTCCGAACAGATTCGCGTCGGAGTTGTCGGTTTCGGTTTAGCGGGCCGCATATTTCACACAGCGGTCATCGACGCTACCCCGGGCTTTAAGCTGCAGGGGATCGTCAAACCCACCGGAGACGAGGCAAAAGCTGCCTATCCCGGTGTGCCTTGTTATCGCACGATCGAAGAAATGTTTGCAGACACCAGCATCCGCCTGGTGGTGGTGGCGACTCCCAGTCACACCCACTTTGAAATCGCACAACGGTGTCTGCGCGAGCAGCGCCATGTGATCATCGATAAACCCTTCACGCTCACCTCGCTGGAAGCCTCCACGCTCATCGATATGGCGCGCGAACGCAACCTGCTGCTCAGCGCCTATCAGAACCGCCGCTGGGATGGCGACTTCAAGACCGTGCAGCAGATCGTAGCCGGCGGTGAGCTCGGCCGCCTCGTCAACTACAGGTCGCACTTTGACCGCTTCCGTCCAGAGCCGCGGCGCGGCACCTGGCGCGAAGGCGGTGGTCCCGGCAGCGGCATCCTCTTTGATCTGGGCGCACACCTGGTCGACCAGGCCACCACGCTCTTCGGCACGCCTTCGCTCATTGACGCCAGCATCCGCATCCAGCGCGATGAAGGGCAGGCGGATGACGCCTTTGATATCCGTCTTACCTATCAGCAGCATCACTGCCTGGAGGTACACCTCAGTGCTTCGACGCTGGCCCGCATTCCCGGACCTCGCTTCCACCTCAACGGCACGCGGGGCAGTTTCGTAAAGTTCGGCCTCGATCCGCAGGAAGATCAGCTCAAAAGCGGCCTGCGCTTTGACGCTCCCGGTTTTGGGGAAGATACTGAGTCCGCATGGGGTACCTTGCAGATTCTCGACGAGGCTCCACGCCGCATCGCCACCGAGCGGGGCGACTACCGGGCCTACTATGAAAATGTCAGGGATGCTCTTACTGGAAAGGCATTGCTTGCGGTCACGCCGGTACAGGCCTGGCGTACCACCCGCCTCATTGAGCTCGCACGCAGGTCCAGCGCCGAGCGGCGCACCATTGCCGTCGATCTGCACGGCCAGCCGGAATAACCTTCACGGCCGGCCGCGGCCATGGTTCCTGTTACATGCCGCGGCTGGCCGAGGAGTGATGGCGGCCGCTGATGCCCAGCCCATGCAGGCGAACACGGGCCTGGCTCGCTTCCGGCGTCTGCGGATAGCGCGCAATCAAAGCCTTCAAATCGCGCACACCTGCTTCGTGCTCACCCAACGCCAGCTCGGCATAGGCCTTGTGCAGCCGCGAGGCCGGAGCTTTTGAGTTCCCTGCAAAGTTCTGCAAAACAGCCTCGTACGCCTTGATGGCGGCGCGATAGTTATGCAGATGGTAGTTCGCCTCGCCGATATAAAATTGGGCGCGGCCTGACAAATCATCCAGCGGATAATCCTTCACCACGTCGCCAAACTCACTGGCGGCCAGTTTGTAACGCCCGCCCTCGTAATCGCTAAACGCCACCTGGTAGAGCTGCCGGATAGGGGGAAAAGCAGGCTGCTGCATGGCAGCCTGCGGTTGAGGTGCGCCGTTGCCACTATCGGCGGGAGCTGTTTGCCCCTGCCCTTGTCCCTGCCCGGCCGACGGACCATTCGGGTTCGCGGCACTGCCTGGGGCGGCTGCGGGCTGCTGCACGTTCTGCAGTTGCGACTCCACCTGGTCCATCTGGTGGCTCAGCTTCTCAATGCGTGTCCGCAGCTCATCCACCGAGTCATTGAGGCTCTGGATCTGCGTGGAGACCTGCTGTATCGCTCCACCGCCCGACTGCTGCTGCGCCTGCAACTGATTCTGTAGGGCCGAGATCGTCTGGTTCATCTGAATGACCGTGTTCGAGGTCTGCTGCACAATGTTCTGAATCGCGCCCATCTGCTCGGCGTCGGTCTGCTGCAGATGTTGCACAGCATTTTGCAGAGCCTGCACCTGCACCTGCAATTGAATGATTTCCTTTGAAACCGCGTGGGCCTTGGGGGCTGGCAAAAGCAGTCCGGCCACAGCCACCGCGGCGACAACTTTCAGGCTCTTTCTCATTGGGTTATCCCCGCGCGCAGAAGCGCTCTTTTCTTTGATGAGTATCTATGAAAAAAGCAGTACCCGTCGAACCGGCGGGCATGCGCTTCCGCGCTTCCCGGCCAGTCCGGCGGATACTGCCTTTGCATGGTCGTTCCTACTGGTCCAGCGTGAACTGTGCGCGGCGGTTCGACTGCCAGCACGCTTCCGTCTGTTCCGTGCAGAACTGCTTCTCTTTGCCGTAGCTTACCGTGCGCAGCCGGTCAGGGCTGACACCGGCACTCACCAGGGCCTGCTTGGCGGCGTTGGCGCGATTCTCGCCAAGAGCCAGGTTATATTCCACCGAGCCGCGGTCATCGCAATAGCCGCCGATCACCACGTGCAGGTTCGGATGCTGAATCAGATAGTTCGCATCCTGCTGGATGATCGCCTGGGCATCGGGGCGAATCGAGTAGCTGTCAAAGTTGTAGAAGACCGGCTTCACATTGGCTTCAAAGGTCGCTTCGTCGATATTCGACTCTGCAACCGTCGCCGCCTGCGGCTGAGTCACCGTCACGTGAACAGTCGCATCCGTGGAACCGCCCTGGCCAGTCGCTACCAGGTGGTAGTTGGTCGACTGGGTCGGTGTCACCGTCTGCGTACCTGAAGTTTCCACCTGGCCGATGCCATCGATCGAAACGTTCGTTGCGTTGGTGGTCTGCCACGTCAAAACCACCGGGTTGCCGGCGGTGACGGTCTGAGGATTGGCGCTGATGCTGGCGGTTGGAGCGGGAATCATCGCCGGCGGAGGAGCCGGCACGGGGGCGGTAGCGACCTTCTTGTGGCAGCCTGAGATGGTAAGCATGGCCACAAGACCTGCGCTTAACAGGAACGACTTGCGATATGCGTGCTTCATGGTTCTCTCTCTCTCCTACAACTGAATCTCACGGCCACTTCGGCCGCACATTTCGGTACCAAAGCAGTAAAACAACTTCTCAGTGAAACAACTTCAAAAGGGGAAAAGCTACTTCCAGCTCCAGTCCGGCATCGTGCTGGAACCGTTGTGTGTCAATTGCTCTTGTTGCTGTCCATTCGCCAGCATGGACCAGATATCCGTACGCCCGCCTTCCGTTCTCTGGAAGACGATATGACGGCCATCAGGAGCCCATGATGGGAAGTCGTTCACGCCCTGCCCGTGAGTCAACTGCACCCAGCGATGCGTGGCGATGTCCATAATGTAGATGTCTTCGCCGCCCGGCGCACCAGGCCCGTAGTGGCGGTCCCAGGCAAAGGCCAGAAACTGTCCATTCGGCGACCACGAAGGAGAAACCGCATACCCTCCGTCAGTCAGGCGGGAGACGTTCGATCCATCCGCATCCATCGTGTAGATTTGCGGCAATCCGGTCATCCCGCTCTCCCATGCAATCTGAGAGCCGGTCTTCGGATTCCACACCGGCTGCGCATTCGGGCCGCGGAAGGCCGTGATGCGATGGCGGTTCATGCCGTTCGCATCGGAGACATAAATGTCAGGATTCCCGGCAGCGGAAGAAGAGTACGCCAGGTGCTGGCTGTCCGGTGACCATGCCGGACTGATAGTCGTTCCGCCAGGCGAAACAAAGTGCAGATAGCGATGCAGCAGCAGCGAATAGATACGAATCTGCATGCCGTATTTGCCAAAGGTCTCAAAGGCCAGCTTCGAGTTGTCCGGCGAAACTGCCGGTGCCATGGAGTCAGAACCCAGGTGCGTCACCTGCTGCTTGTTCGCACCGTCATAGTCCATGACCCAGATCTCTTTGTGCATGCCACGGCCTACGACGTAGTAAATCTTGGTCTCCGCGATGCCCGGAATGCCCCCGAGCCGCAAAATGATCTCATCGGCAAAACGATGCGCAATATCCCGCGCATCGGCCTCGTTTGCCTGCGCCGAGTATTGCTTGCCCAGCACCTGCGGCGTGTCGGCATTCTTCGTGTCGTAGAGGTAGCCCTGCACCGTGAGCTGCCCGCCGCTCACGCCCAGCGTGCCAAAGGCAACCATCTGCGCATTAGAAGGCGGCTGCGACCATTGAGAAAGCACCAGCTCTTTCGGGCTGCCCGGCATCGCCGGGGGAGCCATGCTCTTTGAAACCATGTCAAAGATGCCGGCATTCTCAAGATCGCTGTAAAGAACCTGGTCAAAAATGCTCTTCAGCACAAAAGTCTGGGGATCATTCGTTCCCGGCTTGAAGCCGGCCACCGCCAGGCGGATGCGCTGCACCCCCAGATTGGTTCCGGTACGGACCCAGTCCTGAGCCCGCAGCTTCGTGGCCGGAGCAAGAACAAAAAATAACGCAAGAACGAGAAGGAACGGGGAGCAGAGATGCCGTGAAATACGCGGGCTGGTCTTCATGCGGCTGTGATCACCATGACGATGGTTGTACTGCATATAAACGTGTCCGGCCCCCTTATTGCGTGGGCCGGCTATAGGTGAAAGTGTACTCTACGGAAACGGAAGAACCCTTGTAGGCATTAGGCAGCGGACCGAAAGATTCCACGCGCTCGACCGCGCGCACCGCCGAGCTGTTCAGCGTCGGCGAATTGCTGGGCTGGTCGATGTGGATGCCACTCACCGATCCGTCGCGTGCGATCACAAATATCACACTCACCTTGCTGCCATAGGGCGTGCTCGGGTCAATCTCCTGCCGGTACCAGGCCCCGCTTACCTTCGCCGTGATCAGGTTCACGTAATAAGGAAAACGCGACGAAAAATTCCCGCCGTTCACGGAGACGGTGTTGTTCGGCGTCGGGTTGCCTGTCACCGAGTGCGGAATCTGAGTCGCCCGCTGCTCGCCATAATTTGCCCGGTGCTGCCGGGGCTTCTGTTGGACGCGCTGCGGCGCATTTTGGTGAGGCTTTTTCTTCTTCGGATGCCGGATTTTTTTCTTGACCGGAATGGCAATCGCCTTGGGCGACGGAATCGTCTCGGTCTTCTTCGATGGAATCGCCGGAGCCTCGCTCGGCGTCTGCGTCGCGAGCACGTTGTTGTTCGGTGCGTGATCCTGCGGCAGCGGAATCGTGGGAGCCGAGCTCACCAGTTGCGCCTGAATCGCCCCCGTCGGCGCATTGTTGCCCCACTCCTCGCCGTGAAACATTCCCAGGAAATAAATGAGCAGCGTAATGCCGCCGAGCACGCCCACGTGCAGCAGCAGCGACAGCACCATGGGTCTGCCGAGCCGTTCCCGTTCCTGCTTTTCAAAGAGTCTCGGCATATCCTACTGTGCGCTTGTGGCCGGAGGATTCTGAATCGGTTGCGTCACAATGCTGATGTTGCTGATCCCCGCCTGCTTGACCGCGTCCATCACCGAGGCAAATGCTCCAAAAGGAACCCGCTCGTCGGCCCGCAGATAAATCACTTCGGTGGAAGGATCCACGCCCGGCTTGCGCAACAGTGTCGGCAGATCGGACAGATTCACCGGCTTGTCGCCCAGGTAGACCTCCTGGCTTTTGGTGATCGTGAGCACCATGCGAGGCTGCGTGATCTCATGCACGGTCTTGGTCTGCGGCACCTTCACCTGAATGCCCGACTGCAGCACCGGTGCCGTCAGCATGAAGATCACCAGCAGCACCAGCACCACGTCCACCAGCGGCGTAATGTTGATGTCTGACAGCGAGCTTTGCGTGCGTCCGTTGTTACTTGTGAAGGCCACGTCCGGCCTCCCCTGTCTCTGATGGCGGTTGCGCCGGACGCTGCAGGGCAACCTCTTCCATGCTGTTGATCAGCTCGCGGGTAAAGTCGTCAATGCGCGCGCCAACCTCGCGAATCCTGGCCGAAAACTGGTTGTAGGCCACCACCGCCGGAACCGCCACAATCAGGCCGGCCGCCGTCGTGATCAAAGCCTCTGAAACACCCGGAGCCACGGCCCGCAGCGTCGCCGCGCCCGCCGTGCCCAGTCCGTGAAAGGCATCCACAATGCCCATGATGGTGCCAAAAAGGCCCACAAAGGGCGAAACTGCGCCGATCGTCGCGAGCCACGACATCCGCTCTTCCAGAATCGTCAGCGATTCGCTCGAAGCCGACATGGCCGCGCGCTCCAGAGTCGTAATGTTGCGCGGAGGGCCAAAGCCGCCCGTCTGCCGCTTATACGTTTCGTAAACATCATCAAAGACATTCACAAGCGGGCTGGGCTTGAACTGCTCGCTGACGGCCGCGATGTCCTGCAGCCGCGTCGCCTTGCGAAAGGCCCGCAAAAAGCGTCGGCTCTGCATGTTTGCCCGCCGCAGCGCCGAGCTTTTGGCAAAAATGATCACCCATGACCAGATGCTCGCAAGCAGCAGCACCACCAGCACGGCTATCGCAGTGCCGCTGCTGCGCCCAATCATCTGCAGCAGTTCATTGCCGTGATCGACGGGCACCGGGCCCGACGCGCTGTCAGCGCCGGACTGGAACAGGAACAGAGCCAATGTCAAAGAAAAGTGTGTCATCGCCTGCAATGGTGTCGCATTTCCTCAGATTAAAGTTAGCAGAGAGCAGAGGCGGCAACCACTCGCGGTGGTTTACTTTAGAGGGTCCCCCGCGCGCCATTCCCAAAACCGGTAGGATGCATCCTCGCCGCCGGTCGAAATCTCGTCCTTACCCTGTCCTCCTCGCCCCGCCGTGCCTCATAATCGTGACAACGCAAGGCGAAAGAAAATCCCTCTATGCTGCTCGAACTGCGCGCGGAAAACTACGCCGTCATCGACCACGCCATCGCGGTCTTCGGCCCCGGCCTCAACCTGCTCACCGGCGAAACCGGGGCGGGCAAATCCATTCTTGTCGATGCCCTCGCCCTGCTCATGGGCGCCAAGGCCTCCGCTGATCTTGTCCGTCACGGCGCAGAGCGCGCCGTCGTCGCCTGCGTCTTTGAGAGCACCGCCGGGGCCGAAGCCATTCTCGAGGCCAACGGCATCGACGCCCAGGGTGAAGAGATCATTCTCCGGCGCGAAATCTCTGAGAGCGGCAAGGGCCGCGTCTTTATTAATAATCAGCCGGCCACCGTGACCGTGCTGCGCCAGCTAGCGCCCGAGCTGGCCCTCGTACATGCCCAAAGCGAAACCCTCGGCAGCTTTGACCACGCCCAGCAGCGCGGCCTGCTCGACCGCTTTGCCAACCTCTTCACCGCCCAGGCCGCCACCGCCTATCAGAACTGGCGCGAAGTGCAGCAGAAGCTCGACGCCCTCGAGCGCGACGAGCAGGACCGCCTGCGCATGCTCGACCTCTGGAGCTTTCAGCACAAGGAGATTGGCAGCGCCAGCCTCACCGCCGGCGAAGATGACGCGCTTGAAACCGAACGCCGCGTCCTCGCCAATGCCGAGAAGCTATACGCCGCGGCCATGAGCGCCTATGATTCCCTCTACGAGAGCAGCAGCTCCGCCGAGTCAGCCTTGCGCGCGGCCGGCCGCCAGTTGGAAGAGCTGGCCCGCTACGACGAGCGCTTTCAGGAGCCGGTGCAGCAGATCGCCTCCGTCCGCGCCATCGTGCAGGACGTGGGCGAAACCACCCGTCACTACGCAGACGGCATCAACGCCTCGCCCGAGCGGCTGGCCGAGATTGAGGACCGCCTCGCCCTGCTCGACCGCCTCAAACGCAAGTACGGCGCGACCCTCGACGACGTCATCGCCTATGGCGAAGAGGTCGCACAGAAGCTCGCCGAAATCGAAAATCGCGATGAAACGCTGAAATCTCTACGCACGCAACTGCAGCAGGCCGAGAGCGCCTACCGCCAGATCGCCGCCGCACTCACCGCGCAGCGCAAAGAGGCCGCGCGTTCGCTCGAAAAACTGGCCGTCGCCCAGATCAACGATCTCGCCATGAAGGCGCGCTTCGAGGTCGCCGTCACACCAGACGAGTCCCCCGCCGCATGGACACCCCACGGCTGGGACACCATCGAATGCCTCATCGCCACCAACGCCGGCGAGCCGCTCAAACCGCTCGACCAGATCGCCTCGGGCGGCGAAATGTCGCGCGTGCTGCTCGCACTCAAGGTCAGCGTCGAAGAGGGAGCCAACCGCACCAGCCGGAAGAAGACGCCGGTGCCGCGCACGCTGGTCTTCGATGAAATCGACATCGGCATCGGCGGCCGCGCCGCCGAGGCCGTCGGCCAGAAGCTCAAGGCCCTCAGCCGCGCCCAGCAGGTCTTGTGCGTCACCCACCTGCCCCAGATCGCCGCCTTTGCCGATCAGCACTTCCTGATTGAAAAGCAGGAGAAGCAGGGCCGCACCAAAACCTCGATTCGCGTCCTCACCGAAACCGAGCGCGCCGAAGAGATCGCCCGCATGATGTCCGGCGCAACTGTCACGGACACCTCTCGCAAGCACGCCGAGCAAATGCTGAAGACGAGCAAATGAAGCGGTTACCAGTATTCAGCCCTCAGTTGCCAGTCCTCAGTCCTCAGCCGCCAGTACTCAGTTACGAGTCGCCGTGGACTGCCCTCCCCCCGCGATGCGTCATTCTGAGCGAATCGGGGTCCCCGGCGTGCCTAGCACGCTGGGGTGGTGAAGCGAAGAATCCCGGCGATGTCACGGTCGCCAAGCGTCGCCCAAAGTTTCTCCCAACACCCCTAACATCTTTGTCATCCCGACCAAGGCGACTCACCCGCCCTCAGCGAACAGACACCCTCACGCCACCATGCCTCACGCCCATGAAGGGTACGGGCTTCAGCCCCTGAGGCAAAATCTCTTAGCCATCGATACGTTATCCCGGCCGAAGCGACCCTCAGGCGCGACCCGCGGCGGCCCGTGCCATTTCGGCCAGCTTGGCGATCGTGTTCATATTCCGCATGGTGCCATTCTTTCCCGCGGGAATCTTCAGTTTCGCGTCGCCGATCCCATCCGCATAAAAGACATAAATCTCGCGCCGCCCCAGCGCCAGCTCTTCACGGTTACGATGAGTCACCGTGTCCAGCGCATCGGGCGGTGGCGGCTCGTCCAGAAAGATGGCAACGCTCCAGTTGCCAGGCTTGTCGTGAAAGGGATTGGCGGCAAGCACGCCGGCCATCTCCTCCGCCGTGCGAACAACCACCCCAACCGGCTTGCCCGCGTACTTCGCCAGCTCCGCTTCGAGCGCCGCCTTCACCTGCGCCGCAGTCTTCTTTGTGTTGAAGACCACATTGCCGCTCGCAATATACGTCATCACGTCAGCAAAGCCGAGCCGCTCGCACATCGCCTTCAGCTCCGGCATCGGCAGCTTGTTGGTGGGGCCAAGATTCACGGCTCGCAGCAGGGCAATGTAGGCGGGCATAAGAGTTTCATGATATATGTTCTGCCAGGTCCCAACAGGCACGCCTGGTCTCCGCCGCCCGGCAAACGCAGGGTTAACCGATCCCGCAATCCCCCCCCAGCCATTTGCCGCCAATTCGCTCCAATTCCGCTATCCTTGAGATAGAAAATCACTGCGTCTTCCGGCATGCTGAGGCTCGAAAATGCAGACATATGTGAATCTGCATTCACATTCTTCCCGAGCAGCATCTTTAGTCCTGTAAACGACTGACTCCAAATCGCTTACAAGTCATAAGCCTGTCGTCTTGCGTCCGATTCGCAAAATAATGCGAATTGCATTCACATTTCTTTTCCGGCACAGGAAACGCCGTAAGCTATTACCGAACAAACAGATACCAGTGCTGCCATCGCCGAGAGGCGCGCGCGCCCGGAAAAAATACACGCGAATGTGAATCCACATTCACATTTCCCCAGGGCCGCTCCCCAGCCCCCGATATCCTCCCCGTAACCATTCACTAAACATTCTTCCTCTCGCGAACCCATCCTCACCGGCCCGGTTTCCTTGCCCGGCCACCTCCATTATGCTGAGGCAGGAGAACCAAAGTTGACCCGATTCGCAGAACCCATGGCGCGCCTCATCGAGGAGCTGCGCAAGCTGCCCGGCATCGGCACCCGCAGCGCCCAGCGGCTGGCCTTCCATATCCTGCGCTCCAGCGCTGCCGACGCCGAGGCTCTCGCCGATGCTGTACGCGACCTCAAGGCCCAGCTCCGCCTCTGCTCGGTCTGCAACAACATCACTGACGTTGACCCCTGCGTCTTCTGCAGCAGCCCCACCCGCAACCAGCGCCTGATATGCGTCGTCGAAGAGCCCACCAACATCGCCGCCGTCGAGAAAACCCGCGGCTACAATGGCGTCTATCACGTGCTCCACGGCACGCTCTCGCCCTTGCATGGCGTCGGACCCGAACACCTGCGCACAGGCAACCTGCTGGCCCGTGTCGAGCGCGGCGAAGTGGACGAGCTCATCCTGGCCACCTCGCCCACCGTCGAGGGCGAGGCCACCGCCAGCTACCTCGCGGGCCTGCTGCGGCCGATGCAGGTGCGCGTCACCCGCATTGCCACCGGCGTCCCCGCCGGCAGCGACATTGAATACGTAGACGAAGTGACGATGACCCGCGCCCTTGAAGGCCGCAGGGAGATATAGGAGCGCAGCGAGCCAGGCCAGAGCGGGAATCGCTTCCGGCCTGAGCCAGGTCGCGCTACTTCCCTGCCCGCTCGCCGCTGGTGAAGGGCGTCCAGGGATAAGCGATCATGTCGCGCAGAATGGACTTTTCCCAGTTGAACTGAGGATGGGCGGCGAGGAAGGGCTTGACGTAGAAGCTTTCTCCGCCGGGGTGGCCGGCATGAGCGATGAGCTGCATGCGGGCAGCCATGGCGCTGTCTGTCACTTTGCCCTGCACGGCTCCCTCGGGGTAATAAGGCGGATCGCCCCACACCGGCACGCCGCGTGGCGACCGGTCCACATGACCGCAGAGGGTGCGCTCGTCAGGGTCGATCTTCTTTTCCCATGAGTCGTAGTGGTCCCCGAGAAACTGTTCGGCGAGCTTGACGTCAATGCGACCCTTGTACTGCTTCATGAGCTGGAGCCAGCGGACGTGGCGGGCATTCGGCGAGGAGCTCATGTCCTTCGGGTCATAGCCCACCGTCTCGTCGCGGATCAACGCGGGATCGCGGGCGAAGTTGGCGCTGACGAAGTAGCCGTTCTTCTTTGTCCAGAGCTTGACGTGCTTGAGGCCGAGTTCGAGGTAGCCGATTTCGCCGGTCTTGCGGTCGCCAATCAGCCAGTCATTTGCGTAGCCGCCGTTGTTGCCTTTCTCCATGATGGCGGCGTACTGAGCGATGCTACCGGCGTATTGCATCGCCTCCCGGGAGCGGACAAACTCCGGGATGGCATCCGACTTCCAGCCCACAAAGCCGGAGATGGTCGTCTCGGTAATCATCAGGCCGTCGCTGTTGACGCCGAAGTCGTCTTCGCTGGTGATAAGTCCGGGGGCGCCATCCATGAGCATGCGGTAGCCGTGGGTGGGCTGAATGTCAAAGATGATGGTCCAGCGCTCGCCGTCGGCATAGTTGGTCCAGTTGTTGTGCGCGATGACGATCTTTCCGCCTTTGGTCCAGTCGCCGGTTGCAATAAAAGCGCTGCACCGGCCGGGAGCCTTGGGCGTGACGGGCTGATGCTTCTGAAGCTTGAGCCAGGGAATGTAGTATTCGCCGATTTCGATGTTGCCGTTCATGGCGACGATGTCCCAGACGTCGAGATGGCCGCCGCGCGCCTGGACGCCCTCGGCAATGCCCTTGAGCTCGGCGCGGTACTCGGCGTTGATGTGCGGCCAGAGAATGGTGCGGGCGGTCTGGCGGTAAAAGCTCCAGGGATAGGCCGGGGTCGCATGGGCCTCCTCCACGCGGAGGGTGCGGGCGAAGTCCTCAATTTGCGAGGCGAGCAGATAGCCGTGCTGGAAGCCGATGTCTTCGGGGGTGCCTTGCAGGTGGACGTAGGTCCAGCCGTTCTGCTGGAAGCGATAGGCTCCGGCGAGGCGCGAGTCTTTGGTTGCGGTAGCGATGGCTGCGGCGGCAAACGCGCTGCTCACGCAGAGAGCGAGCAGCATGACGAAGAGCAGAGAGCGGCAGAAACGGACGATCATAAGGACCCCGAAACCAAAGATGCTCCTCAACTTACCATGCGAAGGGGGAAGAAACCCATGAGGATTTGAGCCGGGGGAGATGGTTCTGTTGAGGCCATCAAGACACCGTGGAGCGGGACGAGACGGGCACAAGCAACAGGCCCCCGGACGTAGAGCCGGGGGCCTGACTGGAGTGCGTTTGCCCCCTGCGCTTTAGCGCTTCTTTTTGGCGGCAGCCTTGCCGGAAGACTTTGCCGGAGCCTTGGATGCAGGCTTGGCCGGAGCTTTGGCCGCAGACTTCTGAGCAACCTTTTTGGCGACAGGCTTGGCGGCCGGTTTGGCGGCCTTTTTCGCTACGGGTTTCGCGGCTTTGGCGGGAGCAGGCTTTGCGACCTTCTTTGCCGGGGCCGGAGCCGCTTTTTTCGTTGCCGGTTTGGGAGCGGCCTTTGCCGCAGGCTTCGAAGCAGCTTTGGCTGCAGCGGCCACAGGCTTGGCCGCCTTGGCGGGAGCCGGTTTCGCAGCCTTGGCGGCGGGTTTGGATTCGGATTTTGGCTCTGCCTTCTGGGCGGCCGGAGCAGCCGCTTTCACTGCTTTGGCCGCGGACTTCGCGGCAGCTTTTGAAGCGGATTGGACGTCAGGCTTAGTTGTTTTGGCAGCTCGAGAGGGCTTTGCCGGAGCGTGCTCCTCTTCTTCGTCAGCATCCTCGTCTGCGTGATGATCCTCGTGCTCGTCCTCGTCTTCGTGGCCCGATTCGTCGTCTTCGTCATAGCCGGAGGGCATGACAATATCGGGTGTCTCCTCTTCCTCAACTTCCACCTTCGGGGCGCGGCGCGAGCGCGAGCGGCGAATGGTGACCGGTGGCGGCGGCGCGGGCGGCGAGTAAGGCTCCAGGAAGGCGCGCATCGCCTCTTCGGTTTCCAGCTTGCCGTCAATCAGCGCGAAGAAAAGCTCGTTGAGCAAATGGCTGTAGTCAGGCAGATCCGCCGTAATGCGCATTTCTGACATGAGTACGGTCGGAATTTTTTGCCGGGCCTCGGGCCAGACCTCAAAGAAGTTTTTGAAGCGGGTCTGCACCGGAGCGCTCTTGCTGGTAAAGGCCAGCCACAGCACCGGCTCGGGCTGGTAGTTCGCAATCAGCTTCCAGGTGGCCGAGGGGATCGAGGTTTCCTTGGCGGTGAGCTTGACGCTGAATTCCTTCGCAGCCTCATCCAGATGCTCCCACTGGCGGACAAATCCGGCGCAGGGCAACAGTTTTTTGAGGCTGGCGAGATCCTTGGGAGCCAGTTTTGCCGTGAGCAGCCGCATCTGCGCCGCAGACAAATCTGGGTGTACTCCCTGCATCAGCAGCTTGACGAAAATGCGGTGCAGTTCTTCGAGGGCCGCGGCGTCAGCTTTGGCGCTGGTCCAGGCCGGGAAAAGTTGCTGCATCCACCCTTCGGCTTCGAGGGCCTTGAGAATCTTCAGGGCGTCCTCTTCATGGCCGATCTCTTCGAGTTCGTAGCCGCGCAGCCAGTCAGACATGGCCGCGATACCCTCTTCGCGGGCATTGTCGTAGCGGGCCTTGGTGCGCTCGTCCATCTCCCAGCCGGTGCGGGCGGCGAGACGGGTGACGCGGATCATGCGGGAGGGATCTTCGAGGAAGCCATAGTTATTGACCAGACGCAGGTGGCGCGCCTCCATGTCGGCAATGCCGTTCAGGGGGTCAAGCAGCAGACCGTAGGAGCCCTCATTGAGAGAGATGGCCATGGCGTTGACGGTGAAGTCGCGGCGGCGCAGGTCCTCAAGCATGGTGGACCAGTGGTAGACGGGCTTGCCGGGCTTGGGATATTCCTCGCGGCGGGCGCTGGAAACCTCAACCCGGACACTGCCCGGGAACCAGAAGAAGAGAGTCCGGGTCTCTTCGTGCTCGCCCCAGAGTTCGCCACCGGATTTCTCCAGTGCTTTCTTGAGCTTGAGAGCATTTCCTTGAACCGAAAAGTCAAGGTCGCGAACCGGAAATCCGGAGGTGAGATCACGCACAGCTCCGCCAGCCAGAAAGACTGTCATGCCGGCATGCATCGCCGCCTGACGGACCTGTTCGACTGCGTTGCGCTGGGCCGGGGAAAGCCGGTTTTCAAGAAGATAAATATAGTCGGGCATGCTTCGAATTCACCGCCAGGCCGCCGCCCGTGAGTTTGCGCTGCTAAATCGATGAATCCAAATTACTTGCGAGCAGGCGGACAATCGATACAAAGGAACAATGTAACATACGGTGCAGACGTTGGCTATGTCTTTGCACCAGAATTGATGCGGCACGGCGGCAGCGCTCGGGGACAACCTTTATGGCAGCACGGAAAAAAGCGATTGTGCGCAAGTTCAGCCGCGAATGGCTCGCCGGATATGTACCCCAGGAAGACCTCTGCCATCTGGGATTGGTGGAACTGCTTGATCTTGAGAGCAAGGTAGCGCTGGTAGCCGCGCACGATATCAAGTGGGTCTGCTATGTACGAGACTTTAACTCAGGCGAGGTCAATAATCCTGAGCGGCTGCTGCGCAAGAGCTTTGCTGGGCGGCCCCGGATTGAGGGCATTCATTTGCGGCTGAAGTTGACCGATGGCGACGTGATCGAGGGCGTGGCCGCCAATGACCGGTCACTGCTGGGGGCAGAAGGCGTCTTTCTGCTGCCACCGGACACGCGCAGCAATACGCAGCGGATATGGATTCCGGTGACGGCAATTGCCGAGTTGGAGGCCGTGGCCGTGGTGGGCTCGGCGAAGAAGAAGCCGGCGCCGGCCCCTATAGATGGAGCCGCTACGGCGTCTGACCAGCCGGAACTGTTTGATTAGCCGGAGGGACGGCTACAATTCCAAGCATGAAGCTGTCAGTCCTGGCCCACCAGCTTGGTGGCGTTTGCACCGGTGAAGACGACCCGGAGATCTCCGGCGTGGCCGGCATTGAGGAGGCCCAGCCCGGGCACCTTACGTTTGTAGCGAATCCCAAATACACGGCGGAAGTGAAGAAGACTCGGGCCAGCGCGGTGCTGGTGAGCCCGGATTTTCCTGAGACTGCACTGCCCGCGCTGCGGGTGAAGAATCCTGACCTGGCGTTTGCCAGGGCGATTGAGCTTTTCTATCGCGAGCCGGTGTATGCGCCGGGGATTCATCCGAAAGCCGAGGTACACCCGAGCGCGAAGATTGGCGCCGGAGCGCACATCGGCGCCTATGCGGTGATAGGCGAAAACGTGTTGATCGGCGAGAACGCGACGATTTTGCCGCATGTGGTGATTTATCCGGGCGTCACGATTGGGGACCGTTTTTTTGCGCACGCGCATGCGGTAGTGCGCGAGAACTGCCGGCTTGGCGATGGGGTGATTCTGCAGAATGGCGCCATCGTCGGCTCGGATGGCTTCGGGTTTGCGCGGCTGGAGGGCGGCGGCTGGTACAAGATTGTGCAGTCAGGCCCGGCGATTCTGGACGATGAGGTGGAGATTCAGGCCAATGCCTGCGTAGACCGCGCGCGGGTGGGCGAAACGCACCTGCATCGCGGCGTGAAGGTAGACAACCTGGTGCAGGTGGGGCACGGTTCGATTATTGGGGAGAATTCCCTGCTCTGCTCGCAGACGGGCCTGGCGGGTTCCACGGAGATTGGGCGGAATGTGATTCTGGCCGGGCAGGTGGGCGTGGCCGGGCACTGCAAGATTGGCGATGGCGTGATTGCGACGGCCCAGGCCGGGCTGCATGGGGATATTCCCGCGGGGAGCATGCTGAGCGGCTCCCCGGGCTTTGACAACAAACAATGGCTTCGTGTGACGGCGATCATGCCACGTTTGCCCGAGTTGGTGCGTCAATTACAGAGAGTTGTGAAACAGATGGAAAAGTGGACGGCACAGCAGGGCTCGGATGTGCATCCTACTTAAATCAACCGAGGTTCGCTCTGCCTCCGCGCACGATCTGTGAATATGTTCAACGACACTGACCAGGAAACCCTCGCAAACGGCACGGAGAATCCGGCACGGCCGATCCGGGTGCTGCTGCTCGATGACCATGCGGAAAACCTGCTGCTGCGGGCGACGATTCTGCGCAAGTACGGCTACCTGACCGAAACCGCTGCAACGATTGAGGAAGCCGAAGAACGGCTGGACGATATCGACATTGCCGTGCTGGATTATCACCTCGGCGCGGGGCAGTTTGGCACCGAGGTGGCGGCGGAACTACGGCAGAGACGCCCGCAGGTGCCGATCATCATCTTGTCGGCCACGCTGGAGCGCCGCTTTGGCGGCGTCGAAGACATGCATCTGCTGAAGGGCTACAGCTCGATTGACGACCTGGTGACGGCGCTGCGGTCATTTGAGGCGAAACGGCGCGGCAAGCCGGTGGTGGTGGATGCGCGGGACTTTTTCTATTCGCGCATCAATATGGCGATGGGCGATGACGTGGTGCTGGAGATTCTGGATGCAGACGGGACCTGGCAGTATGTGAACGAGGCCTGCGCGCGCCTGCTGGAGCATCCGCGGGAGTGGTTTCCCGGGCGGAATATGTTTCAGGAGATGCCGGATCTGGCTCCGGACTGGCAGGAGATCATTCGCACGGTGGCCCAGACGCGCGAAACATACATTGATCGAACCTATCGGGGGCTCCTCAATCTGCCGCGCAAGGGCACGGAGTGGATCTGGAATGTACTGGTCTTCCCGATTACCCTGCACGACAGCACAACGGGCGTGGTGCTGACAGCGCGGATTCTGGAGCGCAAATCCTCGATCTAAGTGCTGGCACGGGAAGGCCCGGGAATCGCGCTACCCGCACTTGTATTGCCCTCTCCAGACTGCCGAAATCGTCATGAAAACTCCACTTTCGTGCTAAATCCCATATTTGAATGGGGCATTCACCTTTTGTTAAAAGTTGTATTGAGTATTCCGCCCCGCAACATATAAGGTTTTTGAGGTACTTACCGGAAGCCTACTGCCTTCATGTCAGCTGAAACCAAATCCATAGACTCGCAGCGGGGCCCTTCTTCGCTACGCCTGAGTCTTCTTGCCTTTGTGCTGACCTTTGCGACCGGGTTGCTGAGCCTCACATTCTCGCGGCACCTCTCTCATCTCAATCCGATCTGGTGGTCCAACGGAGTGCTGCTGGCTGCTGTGCTGGCCGCGCGCAAGCGGACCTGGCCGATGCTGCTGGCCGCTGGCGGAGTGGCCATTCTGCTGGCGCACGTGGCGGTGGTGCATACCTTTGGGCTTGCGGTAGTGCTGATCGATCTCTGCAATCTGTTGGAGGTTCTGGTCGCTGCATGGGTTTTGCGGGTCTGGATGGGCGACTCCTTTGACCTGAGAGGCGCGGAAAAGCTGTGGCGCTTTGTGCTGACCGCGGTGCTGATTGCGCCCTGCATCTCAGGCATTTTTGCTACGCTGCTGCATCACTACCTGCAGGGCGTTCCATTTTTGCAGGCAATGATGCAGTGGTATTTTGCCGATGCACTGGGGATTGCGACTGCAACTCCGGTCGCCTTCGCACTTTATCGCGGCCGGGTGCAGGACATCTGGCGGAAGGATAAGAGCCGGCAAAACATTCCGCTGCTATTGCTGCTTTCTCTGGCGACCCTGGTCTGCTTTTTACAGCCTAGTGTTGCGTTTCTGTTTCTGCTGTTTCCTGCCCTGCTGGTGGTAGCCGTGCAAACCGGGTGGACCGGAAGCGGCACGGGCGTGCTGCTGATTGCGCTGATTGCCGTGATTCTCACCGGGCTCGGCTATGGCCCCATGGCGAGTCTGGGCGGGGTTTCGCTCAGAACCAAAACCGTGGATCTGCAGCTTTTTCTGGCGTCATGCTCGATCTGCGCAACGATTGTTTCCGCAATCTTTGAGGAGCGGCGCAAGCTGCTGAAGCTGGCCATCGAAAATGAGCGTCGCTTCCGTTCGCTGGCTGAGAATTCGCCCGACGTGATGGTGCTGACTGATCTTGAAGGGCGGCGGATTTATGTTTCGAGCGCGGCCAGGACTCTGCTGGGGTGGAGCCCAAAGGATTTGCTGGGCAAGACCTATCAGAGTGGCATCGTGCATCCAGATGACGTGCCGGCTCTCGAAGAGGCACTGAACGATGTGCGGCGCACCGGCGAGGGACGAACACTGACCTACCGCTGCCAGCATAAGGATGGGTCGTACCTGTGGGTGGAAGCCAGCCTGATGCTGCATCGCGACATGCAGAGTCACGAGCCGGTTGGCTTTGTGAACGTGGTGCGCGACATTACCAGCCGCAAGGCCGCCGAAGAGCGGATGCAGAGAGCCTACGTGGAGCTGCAGGCGCTGGCCGAAATTGATGCTCTGACCGGAGTTGCGAACCGGCGGCACTTTGACAAGGTGCTGGAGGCGGAATGGAAGCGCGCGATTCGCACAGGGGCACCGACAGCCCTGCTGCTGATCGACGTGGACTGGTTCAAGAACTACAACGACATCTATGGGCACCTGGAAGGCGACGTGTGCCTGCGCAGCATTGCCACGTGGATTTCAGTGTGCATTCACCGCTCCACGGACCTGGTGGCACGATTTGGCGGCGAAGAGTTTGCCGTGATTCTGCCGGATACAGATGAGACCGGCGCGGCGGCACTCGGGGAGAGAATCCGGGAAGAGATTGAGGCGCGCAAGGTCATGCACCGCGGGAATGAATTTGGTCATATCACCATCAGCGCTGGGTGCGCCTCACTGATGCCGATGCGCGGCACCAGCGGAACCATGCTGATCGACGCGGCGGACAAGGCTCTGTACCGTGCCAAGAGCAGCGGGCGGAACCGCGTGGTGCGCGCCACCGAAGAGCAGGAGCCGCGCATCGGCGGCGCCGAAGATATGATCACAAGCACATAAAAAGGCCGCGGAGCGATCCGCGGCCGGTAGATGCTGATTTGCGATTAGCTACTTCACGACGGTCTGGAAGAGCGGCGATTGCAACAGGCTGGCGAACTCGTCGTCCGTAGTGTTGAAGCGGACCTCGAGGACTCCAGCGGTGGAGTCAATGCTGGTGGCGTCAATGGCCTGCTTCTCGACCGGTGTGCCGCTGAGTTTCTCATACATGGCGGCGGCGTTGAGCAGCGACGACATGGTGGCGGCGGTGATGGTGTCAGGCGTGTTGACGTTGAGCGCAAACTTCACGCCGTTGTTGAAGTTCATGGTGTAACTGGAGCTCAGTAAACGGCTTTTGACCGCATTGAAGTCGGCAAGCTGTGAGGCCTGGCCGAGCAGGCTGCGCATCATGAACTGCGTGCCCTTCTGATCGAGAATGCTCCAGATAGGCTGGGTCTGCACCTGCTGCATGGCAGCCATCATCTGCGTATTGCTCTGGATGCTTGGGGCGCGGCCGTCGCGGGCCGCAAGGGCCGGGCGCAGCGCTTCGAGGGAGCCGAAGAGCATGGTGGTGGGGTTGAGGAAGGTCACCATCATGCCGCCGGCACCCATGGGATAGAGCTTGTTGGCGCGAATCATGGTGGGCTTGACCTTCTTCTTATTGAAGGTGGCGATGATATCCGGGACCGAGAACTGGCCCTGTGCGACGCCAAGAATGCGCGTGAAGCTGCTGTTGGCAGCAGGACGATAGGCGGCAAAGCAGAGTGAGTCTACGTCATGGCTCTCATCGAGCCCCGAAGCCTTGAGGGCACGCTCCAGCGCCTTGAGCTGCGGCGGCATCAGGCGCGCCTTCATCTGCATGGCAGTGTCGGAGTTCTCCATGGCGCGATAGTCGATGTCAATCAGTTGCTGCACCTGCTGGGGGATGGCGGATTGCGCGTCATTGCTGAGCTGTACGGCATGGGCCGGCAGAGCTGCGGTCATCATGGCGGTGAGGGCGCATGCGCCGAGCATCGCCTTCCACTTGGTTGTTCTGCTCACTGAAGAGTTTCTCCATCCTTGGGGCATAAATTGTTGTTTTCTCCGCGACTCACAAGCTTTTCGGAAACGACAGATCCAGAAGAAGGGGCAAGGCAGCAGTTATGCTTGCTGACCGGCACCGGGCCATGCGATGGGCCGGGCGAGTCTGCGTTCGAGCACTTTCTGGTCTGGATCAAACTGATGTAATAGACGCACCCATTCGCTTTCCCGCTCATACGCTGCCTCAGGAATCAGACCGATCAATTCGCCCCGGATGGGGGCGGCTCCATGCGCCTGTGCCTTTTGCTTGACCAGGGCGAAAACCTCGCCGACGGAAACACGGGTGAAGTCGGTGACATTCATGGTGACCTGCGCCTCGCCGTTGACGAGGACGCCGAGGGCTTTGACGCCGTGGAGTCCGCCGCCGGAATGGCGGACCTCGCGGGCGATGGCGCGGGCGATGCCGACGTCGGGCGTGTCGAGGTAGAGGTTGTAGGCGATGAGGAATTTACGCGCGCCGATGGCGACGGCTCCGGCGGTGGGGTGCAGTTCGGGACCACCAACATCAGGACGGCGGGCGGGTTCGTTGCGGACGGCTTCGCGCAGGCCCTCAAACTGGCCGCGGCGCACCTCCTCCAATTGGGCGCGATCGGGCCGGGCCGCGGCTGCCTCATAGAAATAGACGGGAATTCCGTAGCGACGCCAGACTTCCCTGCCGGCCTGGCGGGCGATGAGAGCGCACTGCTCAAGCGAGATGCCGCGAATGGGTACAAAGGGAATCACGTCAGCCGCGCCGATGCGCGGATGCACGCCCTGCTGGCGGGTGAGATCGATCAGCTCGGCGGCGGCGCCGGCGGCGCGGATAGCTGCTTCCTGCACGGCGGCGGGAGAGCCCGCGATGGTGACGACGGAGCGGTTGTGGTCATGATCGAGCGAATAGTCGAGCAGTTGCACGCCTTCGACGGCCATGGCCGTGATGATCCTGTGGATGGCTTGTTCGTCTTTGCCTTCGGAGAAATTGGGGACGCACTCGATGAGAGCGTCCGGCTCAAAGAGCGGACCGGATGAGGTCACGGATACTCACCTGCCTTCCAAACAGAGCGGAATGGGCGGCCTGAGATTGTCAGGCCTCACGAAGTCAGACTCTACCGCTTGCGGCTCCACCACCAGCTGTAGCCGAGTTGAAACTGCACGCTGGCATTGACGCCGGGATTCTTGTCGCCGAGCGATGCGCTGGAGATGTGCACGGCGTTCGCCTCCACATAAATAGACCGGCGCGGAGAGATAAAGTAGTGCGCGCCGATGCCGAACTGGGGCGTGAAGTTGAAGACGCTGGTTCCGCCGGGGGTTCCGTGCGGCACGAGCACATCGGGCGGAAACTTGTGCGTGGTGTAGATGAGTCCGCCGCCGCCCTGCACCCAAGGTTCCCAGCGGCCGTGCGGCATGAGGTCCCAGCGCAGAAGGATGGGCGTGATGCTGATGCCGGTGAAGGTTCCGCCGCCGGTGGGCAGAAACTGGTTGCCGATCTGCTGGCCGCTGCTGTTGGTGACCGGGTAGGCCTGCAGCCCAGCCTTGGGCGTGAAGGCCTGCCAGTAGGGCATGACCTCAATATCGTATTCAAAACGGCCACGGAGCAGCCCAGGCAGCGCGGGATGGGTGAGAATTTTGCCGAGCTTGACGCCGGCCGCGAGGAAATGGAAGTCAGCGCGATTGGCCGTGCCGAAGCCACCCTGCAGGAAGGGGCCAAACTCCCACGGGTAGTGGGAGAGCGTGGTCTCAGGCGTTTGAATGTTGTAGTGAAAGTGGGGATTTGCAGGCTGCGCGGTGGTGGTTTGCGCGGCGGCCGAAGCGATCATGACCGTGCCGAAGAAAGCGATGCCAAGAGTGGCGGCAAATGAGGCAAAGAGTCGTTTCATTCTGTCGGTGATTCCCTCGGGAGAAGACAAAGGCCGCCTGTGGGCGGCCCTGTGTTGGAGTGATTAAGCGGGCCGGGGTTAGCCGGCCACCTCTTCCACCTGGTCCATATCGAAGTTGGAATAGACGTTCTGCACGTCGTCGTGATCTTCGAGCGTTTCGAGCAGACGCATCATCTGGTTGGCGGTGGCGCCTTCGAGCTTGGTGTAGGTAGAGGCGATCATGGTCACCTCGGCTACCTGCGGCTCGATGCCGGCATCACGGATGGCCTGCACGACGGCGTCGTAGGCCTGGGGCTCGGTGAGGATCTCCCAGTTCTCGCCTTCGCCGTTGAGGTCATCGCCGCCAGCTTCGAGCACAATGCTCATGAGCTTTTCTTCGTCGGCTGCGTCCTTCGAGACGACGATGAGGCCCTTCTTCTGAAACATGAAGCGGACGGAGTTCGGCTCGCCGAGGTTGCCGCCGTTCTTGGAGAAGGCGTGGCGGATTTCGCTCACGGCACGGTTGCGGTTGTCGGTCGTGGCCTCGACGATGACAGCAACGCCTCCGGGACCGTAGCCCTCAAAGGTGATCTCTTCATAGACCGCACCGGGCAGCTCGCCGGTGCCGCGCTGGATGGCGCGCTTGATGTTGTCCTGAGGCATGTTCTCGGCCTTGGCTGCGGCGATGGCGGTGCGCAGGCGCGGGTTGCCGTCAGGGTCACCGCCGGCACGGGCGGAGATGGTGATTTCCTTGATGAGACGGGTGAAGATCTTGCCGCGCTTGGCGTCGAGCGCGCCCTTTTTGTGCTTGATTGTCGCCCATTTGGAATGGCCGGACATGGGAACCTCAGAAGCGATCAGTGTGGATTGATTTGCGGCATCGCCCAGAGGAATAACGACGCACTGCGCCATGCCTGCAAAGGGCAAGTATAACAGGCCGGAGAGCTTCGGCTCTTGAGCAGCACGCGGGAGTTGCGCCAGGCCCGGGGAAGCGGACAACGGAGCAGGGCGCGGCAGCAACTCAATTGAACAGAAGTCCCCTGCCCGGAGGCGGCGATCCGCAAAGGCTGAGGAGGAACAAGGCATGCAATGGATGCGTGGATGGAGCGCCGTGGTGCTGGCTCTGGCGCTGGCTTCGGGAGCGCGGGCGCAGACGACGGGAGTGGTGCGGGAGCAGATCAACATTCAGGCGCAGGCCCAGGGGCGGCCGTTTCCGCACTTCTGGGAGCAGATGTTTGGCTCAGGCCATGCGAACCTCGCCCTGCGCGCGAGCTACCGGCAGGACCTGCGCGCGGTGAAGCGTGTGACGGACTTTGAGTATGTGCGCTTTCACGGGATTCTGGACGATGACAACGGCGTGTACACGGAAGATGCTCATGGGAATCCGGTTTACAACTTTCAGTACGTGGACCAGATCTACGATGGACTGCTGAAGAATGGGGTGCGTCCGCTGGTGGAGATCAGCTTCATGCCGAAGGAATTGGCGTTCAATCCTTATGATCTGCAGGCCTTCTGGTATCACCCGAATGTTTCTCCCCCCAAGAGCTGGGAGCGCTGGGACGAGCTGATGAAGGCTTTTGCGCGGCATCTGGTGGCGCGGTATGGGATCGATGAGGTTTCGCAGTGGTACTTCGAGGTGTGGAACGAGCCGAACATTGATTTCTGGGGCGGCATTCCGCGCCAGCAAAGCTACTTTGAACTGTATGCGCACACGGCACGCGATTTGAAGAGCGTGAGTCCGCGGCTAAGGGTGGGCGGCCCGGCGACGGCGGCGGCCTCGTGGGTGCCGGAGTTTCTGACCTATATGGCCGCGCATCAGGTGCCGGTGGATTTCGTCTCGACGCATGGATATGCGGACGATACGGTGTGGAACCTGTTTCATACGCACGAGAAGATTCCCATGGATGACCGGGTGTGCCGCGCAATCGAGAAGGTAGACGGGCAGATTGCCGCCTCGCCGATGCCGCATCTGCCGCTGCTATGGACCGAATGGAATGTGCCGGGGCATGATGGGATTCGCGATACGACATTTGTAGGCCCGGCAGTTGCAAACACCGTCCGGCAGTGCGTGGGCAAGGTGAAGATGATGTCGTTCTGGACCTTTGCGGATGTGTTTGAAGAGGGCGGTCCGATTCCCGCCCCATTCACCGGACAGTTCGGGTTGATCGCGGAGGGCGGCATCCGGAAGCCGAGCTTTTACGACTTCAGCCTGCTGCATCAATTAGGAGACGTGGAACTGGCCAATCCCTCGAACGATGCGATCGTGACGCGCACGAAAGATGGCAAGTTGGCCATTGCGGTGTGGAATCTGGTGGATCCGGGAAAGGGCGGCGAGGTACATGGGCCGGAGAAGGACATACGGCTGAACTTCACCGGATTGTCCGCGGACGCAGTGGCGACGATAAGCCGCGTGGATGATGAGCATGGCAACACGCTGGCGCTCTACCGGAAGATGGGGAGCCCGGTGTATCCGACTATGGCACAGGTAAAAGAGCTGAACGCGCAGAGTTGCTGGCCACGCCGGTGAAGCAAAAGATCGTGGAGGGGCGCCTGGACCTGAAGCTGGAGCCGAATGCACTGGTGCTGGTGAAGGTGAAGCAGTGAGGAGAGTGGCCCCATGCCAGCCAGATTGAGGCTTGCATGAGGCCCGATGATTTTGTTTCGAGATGAAGCGTTGCGTTAACCAATCTGGCCTTGTTCTTTATAGCTGGGCACCGGTAGCGGATTGCGCTCCACAAACTGGCGCTGGTGCCAGTAAGGGTAGATGGGCGTGACTTCGCTGGCGCGATCAAGCTTTTCGACCTGCGTGGGAGTCAGGTTCCAACCCGCAGCGGCGAGGTTTTGCTTGAGCTGCTCTTCATTGCGCGCGCCGATGATGACGCTCGAAACAGTGGGGCGCTGCAGGAGCCAGTTGAGCGCGATCTGCGGCACGGTCTTGCCGGTCTCTTTCGCAACTTCATCGAGGGCATCGACGACGCGGTAGAGGTATTCGTCCTCGACCTGCGGGCCGTAGTCCGCAGTCTTATGCAGACGGCTCTGCTCGGGCAGCGGCTGGCCGCGGCGAATTTTGCCGGTGAGGCGGCCCCAGCCGAGCGGGCTCCAGACCAGCGCGCCGACATTTTCGGCGAGGCCGAGCGGCATGAGCTCCCACTCGTATTCGCGGCCGATGAGAGAGTAGTAAACCTGATGCGCGACGTAGCGCGCCCAGCCGTAACGCTCGGAGATGGAGAGCGACTTCATCAAGTGCCAGCCGGAGAAGTTGGAGCAGGCGATGTAACGCACCTTGCCGGAGTGGACGAGGGTATTGAGCGCATCGAGGGTTTCATCGATAGGCGTCGTCGCGTCGAAGCCGTGCATGTGGTAGATGTCGATGTAATCGGTGCCGAGGCGCTGGAGGCTCGCGTTGCACTGCTCGATAAGGTGCGAGCGTGAGGAGCCTAGATTGTTGGGGCCTGCCGCCATGCGGAAGGTGGCTTTGGTGGAGATGAGCCAGTCGTGCCGATGGCCGGCGATGGCTTTGCCGAGGACCCCTTCCGCGAGTCCCGTGGAGTAGACATTGGCGACATCGATGAGGTTGACGCCGGCCTGCTGACACAGCGCGAGCAGACGCTGCGCTTCGTCGACCTGAGTTTGTCCCCATGCTTTGAAGAATTCGTTGCCGCCGCCAAAGGTGGCCGCGCCGAAGCTGAGCGCGGAGACCTTCAGTCCCGAGTGACCAAGCCGTCTGTATTCCATAGGAAATGAGATGCGAGAGGGCTGGGGTGAGTTTCGCTTTGTCGTTGGGCGGGTGCGGGGTCGGAGAGGGTCGAGACGGTGGGAGAAACTTCGGGCGGCGTTTGGCGACCGGGAGATTGCCGGGATTCTTCGCTTCACCACCCCAGCGTGCTGCGCACGCCGGGGGCCCCGATTCGCTCAGAATGACGCAGCGAGTGCTAAGAGGTTTTTCCCTCGGCGGCTGACGGCCGCTTTCTTTTTTGGGGTCGGAGATGTACGGGCTGAAGCCCGTACGGTTCAGAACGTATTCAAAGTTGTTGAGGCTGCCCGTGGAAATGGAACCAACGGCGGAGCGGCTGCGTATGAGAGATCAATCCGCCGGAAGATAGTGCCGGGGGCGAAGGAGAAGTCTTGAATCAGTCGCAGCGGAAACGGAAGCGCAGGGGTGGCCTCTGGGCCGGAGTCGGGATTGCAGTGGTGCTGGTCCTGATAGTTGGCGGCGTGATGGTGGTGAAGGGGCATGGGACGAAGATTCCGGCCTCGCAACTGGCCAAGGTGAAGCGCGGGGATATTATTCGCAGCGTGGTGGCGACCGGGCCGATTGAGCCGATTACGAAGGTGGATATTCAGTCGAAGGCCAGCGGCATTGTCGAGAAGCTGTATGTAGACATCAACCAGCATGTGACGAAGGGCGAGAAGCTGGCGCAACTGGACCAGCAGGAGATTCTGGCGCAGGTGCAGGCGCAGCAGGCGACGCTGGCCGCGGCGCAGGCGAATGTCGAGAGCGCAAAGGCGAATGTGGCGGAGGATCGCGTGAATGCGGCGGCTCCTGACCTGCCGATGTATCGCGAGACTTTCCAACGCAACAAGAAGATGTACGCCGAGGGGCTGGTTTCACAGCAGGCTTTCAACGACGCCGAGCGCGATTATCTGGCGGCGGCGAACAAGCAGAACACGGCCAAGGCGCAGATTACCGTCGATGAAGCCAAACTGCAGCAGGCGCTGGCGCAGGTGCAGGAAGCCAGGGCGAGCCTGGACCAGTTGAATCAGCAACTGGGATATACGACGCTCGTGTCTCCGATTGACGGCGTGGTGCTCTCCCGCGATGTGCAGGTGGGCGACGCGGTGAGCTCGATTCTGGTGCTGGGCTCGACAGCGACCAAGGTGATGACCATCGGCGACATCAACCAGGTGTATGTGGATGGAAAGGTGGACGAGGCCGATATCGGCAATGTGTACCTGGGGCAGCCAGCGACGATTCATGTGCAGTCCTTCCCGAACAAGACGTTTCAGGGCAAGGTCACGAAGATTTCTCCGATGGGCGTGGACAAGGACAACGTGACGACGTTTGAGGTACGCGTGTCGATTGAGAATCCGGGACATGAACTGAAGGCGTTGATGACAGCCAATGCGGAGATTCGCGTGAGCAAGCACAAGAACACACTGACGGTTCCGGAGCAGGCGCTGACCTATGACAGCAACAAAAACGCCTATGTGTATGTGCCGGACGCCAAGGCCAAGAGCGGACAGCGCAAGGTGGCGGTGAAGGTGGGAATCTCAAATGGCAATCGCGCGGAGATTTTGAGCGGGCTCAAGCAGGGCGAGACCGTGGTGCTGCAACAGTCGTAAGATGAGGGCCGGCGAATGAGCAACGGAGGAAGAATGATGTCTGGTTGGCAACGCTGTGCGCAGGTGCTGGCGGTGAGTGCCCTGCTGATGACCGCGACGCTGGCCTGCGCGGCAAAGGGGCAGTTTGAGCGCACGCTGACGGTGCATGGCCCGGTGGAACTGCATGTGGCTTCAGCCTCGGGCGATATTCATGTGCGACCGGGCGATGACGGCGAGGTTCACGTTGTGGGCCACGTGTATGCGGACAACGGATGGGGCTTCGCGAGCGCGGCAGACCGGCTGCGCGAGGTGCTGGATCATCCGCCCGTCGAGCAGATGGGCAACGTGATCGAAGTAGGACACTCGCTGCACCTGAACAACATCTCCGTCGATTACTACATCACGGTGCCGAAGGGCACGGAGGTGGAGGCGAACTCGGCCTCGGGCGATATTTACGTGGAAGGCGTGGAGGGAGCGCTGCGCGCGGAGAGCGCGTCGGGCGACCTGCATGCGAGCGGCGTAAACGGGACGGCGTTTCTGCATGATACGTCCGGCGATATTGATGCCTCGATCGACGAGTCACCAAATGTGGAGGCGCAGGACATCAGCGGCGACGTGACGCTGCACAACGTGCGCGGAATGCTGCATGCCGGCACAGTGTCCGGCGACCTGACGGTAAGCGGGGCGCCGCAGGATGGGTGGCGGCTGCATTCGGTGTCAGGCGATGTGGAACTGAACACCGGAGGCGCAGAGCCGTTTGTGGTGCATGCCTCGTCAGTGTCGGGGGATATTCATAATTCGCATGGCGGCGGGAATGGGCCGACGGTGCGAGTGGATACTGTTTCGGGCGATATTACGGTGCATTGAGGGGAGGCGGTTCGCTCAGAGTGACGCATCGATTGCTGAGAGGTTTTTCCCTCGGGGGCTGAAGCCCGTACCCTTCAGGGTAGTGTGGCGGAATGCAGGTCCCTCCACTCCGCTTCGCTTCGGTCGGGATGACAAGGGAGTGAGATGGTCCGAGAAACTGGAGGCGGCGTGGGCGATTTGAGGCGGCACCGGGATTCTTCGCTTCGCTCAGAATGACGATCATCCTTTTTGTCTGCTGATCTGGGAGGAACTGCAGTCCCTCCGCTCCGCTTGGCTTTGGCCGGGATGGCAAGGGGAACGCTCCAGCGAAGACGCCAAGAAAAGCCGCCCGGGGATGGTGGGAGAAACTTCGGGCCGCGTGAGCTACCAGGCGTGGAGGTAACCGTTGCGCTCGATGATCTCGACCTGTGCGCCAAAGAGATCGGCCAGAACCTGGGGCGTGATGAGATCGCGCTTGGGTGCGTCGGCATAGATGTGGCCGGCGCGGAGCATGAGTACGCGGTCCATCTCAGGGAGGATGTCGCCGAGGTGGTGGGTGACCATCACGATACCGATTCCCATGCCCGCAATGGAGCGGAGGACTTCACGCAGCTCCTGTTGTGCGGCCATGTCGAGGGCGTTGGATGGTTCGTCGAGAAGGAGCATTTCGGGCGCGTGGACGAGGGCGCGAGCGATGAGGACGCGGCGCTGCTCGCCGGCGGACATGCGGCCGACCAGCTTTTCTGCCAGGTGATGCGCTTCGAGGAGACCGAGAGCCGTCTCGGCGCGCTCGCGCATCTCGGCGGTGACAGTCTGGTGGGGCCAGAGGGTGGCGGTACCGAGCAGGCCGGCAATGACGACATCGCGGCCGCGCGTGGTGGGCGTTCGTTCAGAAGGAAGCGTCTGCTCAACGACGCCAAGATACTGGCGCAGCTCCGAGACGACCCAGCGGTCATAGCCGAAGAGGCGCACGCAGGAGCCATCCCCGGGAATGGGGTAGCACTCGCGCGTGATGGTCTTGATGAGCGTGGATTTGCCGCAGCCGTTGGGCCCAAGAATGACCATCTGCTCGCCGCGCGCGATGCGCAGCGAAACGTCATGGAGAACGATGTTTTCGCCGCGGGCGACATCGACGTGCTGCATTTCAAGAAAGAGCGTGGTTTGGGGCGCAGCCACCGGAGAAGTGGAGCTTGTGGTGCTACTGGCGGCGGAGGGTGCCTCGGGGGAATGGGGCTCTGCGCTCATGGACTTTCCTTAGAGGGGTCGGGTTTGCCTCCCACCTTTTTATCAGGCTGCTACGGAGATGGCACGGAGAAAATCGGTTTCTAGTAGCAGATAAGGCACATGAATGGCATAAGAGGGAGCGATTTCAGGTGAAAATAAAAGCTCATGACCAACGACAACCTGCTTCTCTCTGCCGATGCCCTTCCGGGCGGATTTCAATTTGCCGCCGTGACGGCGGGCATTAAAGCCAGCGGCAAGCCCGACTTTGCGCTGGTGATCACCGAAGAACCGGCTTCTGCCGCGGCGCTGTATACGGCGAATCGCGTGCAGGCGGCTCCCCTGCTGGTGGACCGCGAGCACATGGCCAAGAGCGGCGGCCGGGTGCGAGTGGTGGCGGTGAACTCGGGCAACGCCAACTGCGCGACCGGCGAGGCGGGACTGCGGGCCGCGCGGGAGGTATGCTCAGCGGCCGCGGTGACGTTCGGGTGCGAGACGCACGAGGTGTTTCCGTCCTCGACAGGCATCATCGGAGTGCCGCTGCCGGCGGAGATTCTGGTGCGGGCACTGCCTGCAGCGCGCGAGCAGGCGCGGGCTACGACGGAGCAGTTCTCGGCCTTTGCGCGGGCGATTCTGACGACGGATACCAAACCGAAGGTGGCCACGGCTACCTGCACGATCGGCGATAAGACGGTGCGGATTGCCGGGGCTTGCAAGGGCGCGGGCATGATTGGTCCGCAACTGGTGCCGCACGCGACGATGCTGGCTTATGTGTTCACCGATGCGGTGATGGAGCCGGCGGTGCTGGATGGGTATTTGCGGGGCGCCGTGGAGCAGAGCTTCAACTCAGTGTCGATTGACGGAGACACCTCGACCAACGACACGGTGCTGCTGCTGGCCTCTGGCACGGCGGGCGCGCGTGTGGAGGCCGGAGTGGAGGCCTTTGGCGCGGCGCTGAACGCAGTGTGCCTCTCACTGGCGAAGCAGATTGTGGATGATGGCGAAGGTGTGACGCACGTGGTGGAGTTGCAGATTGAGGGCGCAGCGAGCGATGCCGATGCGCGCGTGATTGCAAAGACCATCGCGCATTCTCCGCTGGTGAAGACGGCGTGGGCGGGCAATGATCCGAACTGGGGAAGGCTGATGGCCGCGATTGGCTACTCTGGTGTGGCGATTGTGCCGGAGAAGATAGGCATCTGGTTTGGCGAGCATGAAATCTGCCGTTATGGTGGACGTTCGCCGCTGTACGACGAGGCGGCTGCGCATGCTTACCTGAAGCAGCGCGAGTTCTCGATCAGAATTGCGCTGGGAATGGGCGATGGAAACTGCCGGTTCTGGACGACGGATCTGACGAGCGAATACGTACACATCAACGCGGATTATTCGACGTAATTTTTTTATGGCGGTGCACCGGAAGCGGTGCAATGTGCTGAAGTGGGCATGCCTGTTGCACTTTCGGGAATTCACACCGGAATATGCACAGGCATTTCAACATTTCTGAGGAAAATCCGAGTGGGTTTTCCTCTTGCGCATTGTGTGCGGACGTGCGAGTCTGGCAACTTTTCATTTTTGTGAATTTGCGTATTGCGTTGCAGGGCGGAAACGTCCGGTGTGTCTTGGCAAGCATGCTCGATGAGAAAGTGGCAACGGGTTCGGCAGCCTTGCCTGCCTTGCGCCTGGAGGCTGTGCGGGGGAAACTTTCAAGGTTCGCCCAACCCGGCGCCAGGGTTGCCTGAACGACGGCCTTCGGAGCGAAAAAACATCTTCCATTGTGACAACTTTGCGAGGTGACCGCATTAACCACTTCTACATCAGAGCCGGGACTGCGATTAGCAGATTGGCTACCCCATTTTGAAGGAGATGTAGGTTCCGATGAAAAACATAGTGATTGCGCTCATGCTGAAGCAGGTTGCGGCCTGCTTCAGCGTCACTCTCTGCTCCAACACTTTCCGGATTCACAACTCTCGACTGCGCAGAGTCAGTCGGGCATTCTGGTGGTAGTCCATCTGGTCTCCTGGAACACTGAGTCTTCGCAAACCCAGCTTCCCAGTTCTCTATCAGATGGACAACCTATTGAAACCTCACAGCTAGAGCAACGTGAGATAACCCTGACGAAGCAAGGGGCCGGATGCATGAAAGCATCCGGCCCCTTTTGTGCGTGCGACCAAGGCGGGAACGGCCCCTGCCACGGCATGGCCTTGGTGCGATAGAATTTAAGGTCGCAGGCAACACTCCTTCACCATGAGCCAGACCGCTATTTTGAACCCGGAATCGGCCGCCGACGCCGACGTTGCAGGCAAGCACGGCGCGCCGCTGATCAGCAATGCGCGTCTGGTGGAACTGTATGCGGCGATGGTGCGGCTGGCGGCGCGGGAGCCGCGAGCGCAGGGCCGCTATGAAGCGGTATTTGCGGCCATGCTGGCGGGAATTGAAGCGATTGATCGCATAACGGTCACGGTTCCCGGACCGGCCGCGCAACTGATTGAGAACTCCGCTACCCCCCTTCTGCCCCAGCCCATCGAAGCTCCCCTCTCTATCGCTACCGGTATCGCACTGACGCAGCAACTGCAGCACCCCGGTGCGGTGGTGCTGGCCTTTGCGACGGCGGACCGTCTGGTTCCGGAGGCGTTTCGTGAGGCGCTGCGGTTTGCGGCGCGGCACAAGCTGCCGATCCTGTATGTGCTGCTGCCCTCGACGCGCAAGCTGACCGGCGAGCAGGCCTTTGACTGGAGCGGCGAGGCCGCCGTCGAGGGTGTGATCAGTGTTCCGGTAGACGCGCATGACGTGGTGGCCCTGTACCGGGTGGCGTTTGAGATGATGCAGCGGGCGCGTGAGGGCACCGGGCCGACGCTGATTGACTGCAAGGACATTCGTTTGGAAAAAGGCGATGGGAATGCGATCGCCCGCATGGAAGCACATCTGGCGCGCAAGGGACTGCTCGAAGCCGGGCACCGGGCGCGCATCACCGAAGAGTTTTTGCAAGCTGCCGGACGGGTATCCCGCACGCCGGCGCGACGCGCGAAGCACACGACATTTTCTGCATAAGCCGCAGGACGGCTGGGCCGAGGAGAAGACAGGATTCCGATGACGACGAAGACACCCGTACCCGTAATGAACGACTTCACCCAGGAAGTCTCCGAGTGGATTGAGGCCTTTGACGATGTAGTGGTCGCCGAGGGTCCCGATCAGAGCGCACAACTGCTGGATGCTCTGCGGCAGCGTGCGCGTGAAGCCGGCATTGCCGCTCCCAGCCAGATCACGACGCCGTATCTGAACACGATTCCCAAACATGAAGAAGTGCCCTACCCGGGCAACCGCGCGCTTGAGGAGCGCGTGGAAGCGCTGATTCGCTGGAACGCGATGGCGATGGTGCATGGGCAGAACAAAAAGGACGATGGCATCGGCGGGCACATTGCCACGTACTCCTCACTGGCGACGCTGCTCGAAGTGGGCTTCAACCACTTCTTCCGCGCGAGCTACGGTGATCAACCGGGCGACTTCATCTACTTCCAGGGGCATGCGTCGCCGGGCGTGTATGCGCGCGCGTATCTCGAAGGCCGCTTTGATGACGAAAACCTGCTGAACTTCCGCCATGAGCTGCGCGACAAGCCGGGCCTGTCGTCGTATCCGCACCCGTGGCTCATGCCGAACTTCTGGCGCTTCCCGACAGTGTCGATGGGCATTGGTCCGCTGAATGCGATTTATCAGGCGCGCTTTATGCGCTATCTGGAGAACCGCAAGCTGATTGAGAAGACGCCGCGCAAGGTGTGGGCGTTTGTGGGCGACGGCGAGACGGACGAAGTGGACACGCTCGGCGCGATTGGCCTTGCGACCCGCGAGAAGCTCGACAACCTGGTGTTTGTGATCAACTGCAACCTGCAGCGGCTGGACGGCCCGGTGCGCGGCAACAAGCGCATTGTGGATGAGCTGGAAGGCATCTTCCACGGCGCGGGCTGGAATGTGATCAAGGTGCTGTGGGGCTCGGACTGGGACCGTCTGTTTGAGCGCGACCACACGGGCCTGCTGCTGAAGCGCATGGAAGAGTGCGTGGATGGCGACTTCCAGGCCTACAAGGCGAAGGGCGGCGCGTATCTGCGCGAGCACTTCTTCGGCAAATATCCTGAGCTGCTGGAACTGGTGAAGGACATGTCAGACGATGAGCTGGCAAACCTGCATCGCGGCGGGCATGATCCACAGAAGGTTTATAACGCCTACAAGCGTGCACTGGAGCATCAGGGCGGCCCTACGGTGATTCTGGCCAAGACGGTGAAGGGCTACGGCATCGGCACGACGCAATCACGCAATGCCGCGCACCAGGAAAAAAAGCTGACCGATGACGCGCTGGCGGGATTTGTGAAGCGCTTCAACATTCCCGTGCCGGAAGAGCTGGTGAAGCAGACCAAGCCTTACCGTCCGGCGAAAGACAGCGAAGAGATTGCCTATCTGCACGCGCGGCGCGAGGAGTTGGGCGGCTATCTGCCACATCGCAATGCGCCACAGATCGAGTTCAAGACGCCGGGGCTGGATTATTTTGGCGAGTGGACGGGCGGCTCGCGTGGCCGCGAAGTCTCGACGACGATGGGCTTTGTGAGCATTCTGCGCCACCTGCTGAAGGACTCGGAGATCGGCAAACTGATTGTGCCGATTGTGCCGGATGAAGGCCGCACCTTTGGCCTTGAGTCGGCGATTCGCCAGGTGGGCATTTATGCCAGCGAAGGCCAGAAGTACACGCCGCACGATCAGGACATGCTGCTCTACTACCGCGAGGAGAAGGACGGGCAGATTCTGGAAGAGGGCATCACGGAAGCCGGATCGATGGCGTCGTTCACGGCGGCGGGCACGGCGTATGCGAACTACAAGGTGCCGGCGATTCCCTTCTACATGTACTACTCGATGTTCGGTTTTCAGCGTGTGGGTGACATGGTGTGGGCATTTGCTGATTCGCGCGGCAAGGGCTTTTTGATGGGCGGCACGGCCGGCCGCACCACCATGCTGGGCGAGGGTCTGCAGCATCAGGACGGACACAGCCACGTGCTCTCAAGCACGGTGCCCACCTGCGTGAGCTATGACCCGGCCTATGTGTATGAGATGGCCGTGATTCTACGCGATGGCCTGCGCCGCATGTATGAGAACAACGAGAACGTCTTCTACTACATCACGATGTACAACGAAGACTACGCGATGCCGGCGATGCCGGATGGCGTGGAAGAGGGCATTCTGCGCGGCCTGTACAAGGTGAGCCCGGCAGCGAAGGGCAAGGCCGTGGCGCAACTGTTTGGCAGCGGCCCGATCTTGCGCGAGGCGCTGCGTGCGCAGCAGATTCTGGCTGAGAAGTATGGCGTGCAGACCGATGTGTGGAGCGTAACCAGCTATACCGAGCTGCGCCGCGATGCACTGGCAGTGGAGCGCTGGAATCGCCTGCATCCTGCCGAGGCGGAGAAGACGCCTTATCTGCTGGAAGCGCTGAAGGGCACGAAGGGTCCGATCATTGCGGCGAGCGACTACATGAAGGTGGTGCCGGACCAACTGGCTCCATGGCTGCCGACGCGGCTCATCTCGCTGGGTACGGATGGCTTCGGGCGCAGCGACAATCGCGAGCATCTGCGCAGCCACTTTGAGGTGAACGCCGAGTCGATTGCTACGGCAACCCTGTCACGGCTGGCGCGCGACGGTAAGTTTGACACCAAGCAGGCGCAGAAGGCCTTTGCCGACCTTGGAGTGGATACGGAAAAGGGCGATCCGGCGCGGGCATAGGCCTGCGCGGGCGCACTTGATTTCTTTTTCTCTATGCCGGACGCCGGTGGCGCATCTCAGGAACATGCCCCACCGGCGTTCGCGCATGGTTGTGTTCCCTTTCGCGTTCTACTAGCCTGAGAGTCAACCCGAATTCCGGCCACTGGTACGAGGCCGCAGAATTTCACGAAAACACTCCTGACGAGGTCTGAGTGAGACTGTTTCCGCGCATTTTTGCAGCCGGCATTCTGGCCGGCGTTGCTGCATCCACGCTATGGGCTGCCCCGGCGAAGCCGATGGGCCAGTCGGTGATGCCCTCCCCTTATGTAACGAACACAGAGGGCTCGACGTTTGTGCCGATGGATAGCTGGATGTATCCGGCGCTGGACCGGCTGCATTCGCTGGGCTACCTGGATACGGCGTTCATGGGCATTCGGCCGTGGACGCGGCTGCAGATTGCGCAAATGCTCGAAGAGACGGCACAGCGGCTGGCGCTGAATGGCGACAAGGACACGCAGGCTATCGAGATCTACGAGGCGCTGTGGAACACCGTGGAGCCGGATGTGGAGCATCCCACAACGCTCATGCACCCCTCAACGGAACTGGACACCGCGTATCAGCAGTTTCGGGGCATTGGCGGCACTCCGCTGAGAGACAGCTATCATCTGGGCCAGACGATCATCAACGATTACGGGCGGCCCTACGAGTCCGGATTTAACGACTACACGGGCTTCAGCACTCGCAGCGAGGCCGGGCGATGGACGCTCTACTTCCGCGGCGAGTATCAGCATGCGCCGAGCGCGGCAGGATATTCGGAGAGCCTTGCGGCGTACTTGTCGAATACGGTGGACTCGATTCCCTACGATCCGAATATTCGCTATGACACCATTCCGGCGGGGCCGATTCCGGCTGCCAATGACTTCAGAATTCTGGAAGCGAATGTTGGGTTTCACTTTTTAGGGAATGAGTTTTCGCTCGGCAAGATGGACCATTGGCTTGGGCCCGATCAGGGTGCGGCCATGTCGTGGAGCAACAATGCCGAGGACATCTACGCCTTCCAGATCAATGATGTCGATCCCTTCCGGGTTCCATTGCTTTCAAGAATTACCGGGCCATTCCGCTATGAGTTTTTTGTAGGCAGCCTGAAGGGGCACACGTACCCCAACGCTCCGTGGGTCCACATGGAGAAGCTGAGCATCAAGCCGACGCGCAACCTGGAGATGGGCTTTGACCGCACCGTGATCTGGGGCGGCGCCGGACACGAACCGGTAACGCTAGGCACCTTCTGGCAGAGCTTCAAGAGCTTCCAGAACGTGTATGGCATCAAGTTCACGAGCAAGGATCCGGGCGCACGCTTCAGCAGCTTTGATTTCAACTACCGGCTACCGTTCCTGCGCAAGTGGGTGACACTGTATGCCGACTCGCTGGTGCATGATGATGTAAGCCCGGTGGATGCGCCGCGCCGCGCTGGCATTGCACCGGGTATTTATCTTTCGCACTTTCCCGGGATTCCGAAGCTGGACCTGCGCGTGGAAGCTGACTCCACGGACCCGGTGAGCAACCATGTGCAGAATGGCCAGTTCATGGAATATGAGACTGTGCAGAGGCAAGGCAATACCAACAAGGGCTTTGTGTATGGCGACTGGATTGGCCGCGAGAACAAGGGCGGCCAGGCTTGGCTGACGTATCACCTTTCGCCGGAAGAAGACGTGCAGTTCATGTATCGCCGGGACAAGGCCAGCAAGGCGTTCTTTGATGGCGGATCGACGCAGAACGACTTCAAGTTCTCAGTGGTGAAGCGCATTCATCGCGACATCGAAGTGCGCGGCTATCTGCAGTATGAGAACTGGAAGATTCCGGTCTACAAGCCGGGTCAGCAGAGCGATACAACGGGGATGGTGCAGATCACGTGGATTCCCCGGTATAAGAAGCTGTTCTGAAGAGCAGCGAAGTAGAGAAACAAACGGGTGCCGGTTCCTCAAGGAACGGCGCCCGTTTGTTTTTGCGGCTGAAGATGCAGGAAGCAGGAATGCGAGCTCCCTCCGCTGCGCTTCGCTCTGGCCGGGATGGGAAACTGCAGGATGCGGAATGCAGGCAAGAGGGCCAGCCGGAGCGAGCCCTCTTGCCTGTTTATTAGCGGTGAGGATGTGGGATGACGTGCACCTCAGGCCGCGGCGACGCAATGTGAGGCGGCGGCGCGATATGAGGTGGCGGGGCCGGGTGAAAGACGGGTCCAGGGTGCGGCATGGGTTCGGGTCTTGGTTCGGGCCGCGGCATCGGCATCGGCCTTGGCATGGGAGCCGGATGAAAGACCGGCGGATGCGTGGGCCGGGGCATCGGCATCGCTTGGAAGCGCGGGAATGGGTTGGTGTTTCCTCCACCATGGCTGGGCGGATTGACGTTTTGCCGCGGCGGTGTAGGACGGCTGCCGCTGCCTGCATGGAAGGGATGCGGCAGACCGGGGTTAACGGGCGCGTAAGGCGTGCGGAATCCGCCACGTGGCAGGATAGGCTGCGGCTGGAATCCGTTACCGGAGCCGGACGAGCGCGGGCCGATACCCGAGGGCGGCGGGACGCGCGGAATGGGTTTGACGGTGTGGCCCTTCCAGCGGAAATCGCGGGGCACAGGGCGCGGGCCGCCGCTGCCTACCGGATGGAAGACGGAGGCAAACTGCTGGCCCCGGTTCACATGCACGAGCGGGTAGGCATCGATGCGATGCAGCGGACCGTGAATGCCATGATGCGGGCGGAAGGGTGGATTGCGGGGGCGCGGCGGGACGCCGTATCCCGGCGGGACGGTCCAGACATTGACGTAGGGATACCAGCCGGTGCTGTATCCACCATAGCCGCCCCAGCCGCAGTTACCAGGGAACCAGAGCCATCCATAGCCTTCAAACCAGCTCCATGCGCCGCAGTGATAGGGCCACCAGCCCCATGGGTATGAAGATATCCAGGTGTATCCAAAGGAGGGATAGTAGCCCCATGCGCCCACGCCGAAGGGGTCCCAATCAGGGCCGACGCCGCTGGGAGCCCAGGCTTCACCGTATCCGGGCACGTTGTACCAGTCGCCGTAGTAGTTGAGGTCGTCCCAGGCAGCATTGTCGGGGTTGCCGTTGGCAGCGCCGGATTGCGCGCCTTCCTGCTGCAACTGGGCGAGCTGCTGGTCGCGGTCGGAGTTCCATTGGTCCCACGAGTCATTGGCGATGGTGTCGCTGAGCGAATAAAGGGAGGGGTCGTCGGCGTTGAAGCGGATGCTCTGCCCGGAATAGGTGGCGACGATGAGGTTCTGTTCCTGAAGGAACTGCAGGTTACCCTGCATGTCGGCCACTTCAGGGGAGTTGCCGTCGAGATCGACGCGAAAGACGGCGTCGCCCGTCGGCGAGATGGTCTGCGGACCGAAGCGTACCGTGTATTGCCCGCCCTGGCTGTTGATTTCGTAATAGGTGAGACCAGAAAGAGCATCGACCTCGGTGACGAGGGAGCCGTCTGCGCTGGTGGTGAGCTGTGCTAATTCAAAAGAGCTGTTAGGAGCGGCGCGAGCGACGCTGCCATCTTCAAACTGGACCTCGGCGCGGCCATCAGAGCCGGTGACGATGCGCATGCCCTCAGTGAGCGGCATGTTCTGGAGAGCGTTCTGGAAGACGAGCTGATCCCCCTGATAGATCTGTACGTCGCCCTTCACATAACTAAGGCGCACGGTGCGCTGGTTGGCTGCGGTGCCGGCCTGATTAGCCGTGTCTGCCGGGGGCGCGGGCGGAATGGACTGCGGCGTGGGCGGAGACTGCGGACTCTGGACCTGTGCCGAGGCGGCGTGGGCCGGCAGCAGAGCGAGAGAGAGAGCCAGCACGGGAAGAGCGAGAATTCTCAGCCGGTTCAAGAAATTGCGTTGCTGCATGGGACACCTCCTCGGAGAGATGTGGGACAACACCCACATAGTAAGAACGCGCGAAGGGTCATGATAGTTTCGCTTTTTCTATCCATCTCACGTTATATGACGCAAGATTCATGGGTTGCTCAGGTTATCTTCAGCGGGATTGTTGCGCCTGGAGCGTTTGCGCGTGATGGATGTGGCAAATGGCGATGGCCAGCGCATCGGCGGCGTCAGCGGGCTCGGGCGGCTCGGGCAGGTGGAGCAGACGGGCGACCATGAACTGCACCTGCTCCTTTTGCGCGAGGCCGTAACCGGTGACGGTGGATTTGATGGTGAGGGGCGCGTATTCAGCAATGGGCAGGCCGGCGGTAGCGGCGGCCAGCAGCGCGACGCCACGCACGTGGCCGAGCTTGAGGGCAGACTTGGCATTGACGGAGTAGAAGACCTCTTCGACCGCAACGAGGTCGGGCTGATGAGCGGCAAGCTGAGTGAGGAGTTCGCCATGCACAAAGGCAAGGCGCTCAGCGAGGGTGAGCTTTTTACCCGGGCGGATGCCACCGTAGGCGATGAGGCGCAGATCGGGTTGGCCGGAGCGAGGCGTGCCGTCCGGGCATTCCACGATGCCGTAGCCGGTGATCTCAGAGCCGCAGTCGATGCCGAAGATGCGCATGGCTGAGTCTATCGCAAGCAGAAGAGTTAGAAGGATTGCAGGCTTCGCCGCTTTGTGGACAGGAGCGGATGGAGACGAACCAGCCCCCAAGACGATCGAGGACTCCCTGTCTCCTCTGTCAAGAGACAGGGAGTTCTTTGCGTTTCGTTAGAAGTTGAAGTAGGCGCCGATCATGGGCTCGGCGTCATTCGTGAATTTGTCGGTAGAGCTGAAAGCTGTTGCGAGTTGCGGCGCCTTGTAGACGTTGCCACGGTACTGGAAGCGCAGACCGATATGGGGCAGGACGGTCCAATCGACACCGGCGCCGTAGTCATAGAGGGCCTTGGTCTGGCTCTGGGTGCTGGCTCCATTGTTGCTGCCGGTGGGGTTGAAGCTTTCGAATCCGCCGCCTGCGAGGGCAAAAATGCGGAAACCGAGAATCGGCGCGGAAACGACCCAGTTGAGTGCGAGTTCGTTGGCATTGGCGCTGACCGAGGTCGCAGGCTGGCGGCAAGGAACTGCCGCGACAGGGCAGAGGAAATTGCCCTTGTAGCTCTGATTGGCGCGGTGAAAGGCGTAGGAGACATCAAAGCCGACGAGCGGGTTGGAGATGTGTCGGAGCTCAAGCATGAAGCCTGCCTGCTTGTAGGGATTCTGCTCGGTCATGTTGCTGGACGTCGAAGATGGAAAGGCACCGAGCGCGCTGAGTCCGACGCTGGTTTGAGCCCGCGCGGGCTGGACGACGCCGGCAAGCAGCAGTGCACATGACACAAAAGGCAAACACTTCAGCCACGATTTCATTGCGGAATTCTCCCTAAAAGACCAGTATCGCCTTGTAAAGCAGATGGGATCACTTTGGCCCTGTTGCACAAATTGATACTGCTTGCGATGCGTCAGTACGGATAAGGATGCCTTTCGGCCGGAGCGCTATGAAGCAGTTCGTGCACCCCTCTCTGAGGCGGGAGTTCACCGTGGCAATGGGCATGTACCTGGCCGATTAGAGGCGGAGCAGCGTCATGGCCATTTCGTGCCACTCCTCGTCGGGCGTTGCGCAGTTTGGGGAGAGGCCGGCGCGGCGATACCAGTAGGCCGCATTGCCGGGGTCACCCTCGCGGCGATGAAGATAGGCGTGTACGCGGGCCGCGTCACGGGAGTCAATGGCCTGCGCAATTTCGTGGGCACGATGCCAGTCGCCTTTCGCCTCCCACCACAGAGCTTCCAAAAGTGGCGCAAGGCCCGGCGGCGGAGCGGATTGCGAGAGGCTGGCGCGTAGTTGATCGACGTTCATCGTGTTCTCCATGACATTTCCTCCGTTGTCATTTTGCTATGCTTGCCGCCTGAGGTTCCATATGCGAGCGTTTTGGTCCTATTTGGGTTATGATGGGGCTTGGACGGCACAAACGTTGAGAGCATTGAGCGAACTCGCGGTGGGCAAAGTGGCAGTGGTGGAGCACCTGGACCTGCCTGATGCCATGCAGCATCACCTGATGCACATGGGGTTTACCCCGGAAGCGCGGGTGATGGTGGTACGGCGTGCTCCGGCCGGGGACCCGACCGTATATGCCATTGACGGGTTTGAAATCGCGCTGCGGCGCGAGACCGCGAAATCCATCCTGGTTCGCCAGACAGAGGGCGCATGAGCAGTTGCTGTACCACAGACACGATTGAGCTCCCCCAGCAGCCACGCGTGGCCGGCAAGCTGCAGACTGTGGCTCTGGTGGGACCGCCGAATTCGGGCAAGTCCACACTCTTCAATCGCCTGACGGGATTGCGGCAGAAGGTCGCCAATTATCCTGGAGTGACGGTGGAGCAGCACCTGGGGCGGATGAAAGGCATTGGCCGAGCGGACCTGGTGCTGATTGATCTGCCCGGGATCTACAGCTTTGACTCGTACTCAGAAGATGCGCGCGTGGCCGTGGATGTGCTGCGCGGCGAGATGCCTGGGACGCCGCGGCCAGATGCGGTACTACTGGTGCTCGATTCCCTGCACCTGCGGCGGCAATTGATGCTCGCGGCTCCGGTGCTGGCACTGAATCTGCCAACGCTGGTGCTGCTGAACATGACAGACCTGATGGAGAGCCGCGGCGGCGAGGTGGATACGCTGGCGCTGGCGCAGGAGCTGGGCGTTCCGGTAGCGAAGATCAGCGGAGCGCAAGGCATCGGGCTGAATGCGATTGCGCAGTTTCTAAACCGGCGCAGCGAGCCAGCCGTGGAGACGACGCAGGCACCCCGGCTGGAACTGCCGGTGGTAGGTAATGCGCGTTCCTACCGGCAATGGGCGACCGGCGTAAGCTCGCGGACGAAGTACAAGGCTCCGTTGTCGTCAGAGTGGACGCGGAAGCTGGATGGCGTATTGCTGCACCGGGTGTGGGGACCTCTGCTGTTTCTGGTGGTGGTGTTTGCGGTCTTCCAGGTGGTGTTCACGCTGGGCAATCCGCTGAGCGATGCGTTTGGCAATGTGCTGTATGGGCTGGGCGATTTTGTGGGGCGGTTTCTTGGCGATGGCTGGCTGAAGTCGTTCGTGATCGAGGGCGTTTGGCGCGGCGTGGCTTCTGTGCTGGTGTTTTTGCCGCAGATTCTGCTGCTGTTTTTGTTTATTGGAGTACTCGAAGACTCGGGCTACCTGGCGCGCGCGGCGCTGATTGCTGACCGGTTCATGAAAGGAATCGGCCTCAACGGCAAAGCTTTCATTCCCCTGCTCTCGGCCTATGCGTGCGCAGTGCCTGCAATCATGGCAACGCGCACAATTGAGAACAAGCGCGACCGCTTTGCGACGATTCTGGTGACGCCGTTCATGACCTGCTCGGCGCGGCTGCCGATCTACATTCTGATCATTGCGGCGTTCATTCCGAATCGGCCGGTGCTGGGCGATCTGCTGGGGCTGCAGGCCGTGGCAATGATTGGGCTGTATCTGCTGGGATTTCTGGCAGCACTGGGAACTGCGCGGCTGCTGAAGTCGTCGATTTTGAAGGCTTCTTCGACGCCATTCATTCTGGAACTGCCGCAGTACCGCATGCCGACGGCGCGCGGGCTGGCGCTGCGGCTGTATGACCGGGGCAAGCTCTTCACGAAGAAGACGGGCACGATCATTCTGTGCGCGACGGTGGTGCTGTGGATTCTTGCGCACCTGCCGATTCATGCGACCCTGCCGGACAGCGTCATTGGAAGGCTGGGACATTGGATTGAGCCTGCGATTCGTCCGCTGGGATTCAACTGGAAGATCGGCATTGGCATTCTCAGCTCGATCGTTGCGCGCGAGGTAATCGTGGGCACGCTGGGTACGCTGTATGGCGCGGACCCGGCGACCCAGGCGCTCCATCTGCAGGCGGCGCTGCGGCATGATCTGACGCTGGGCGGCGCGATGGCGCTGCTGGTGTTCTTTGCCTTTGCGATGCAGTGTACCTCGACGCTGGCGATTGTGCGTCGTGAGACGAATAGCTGGCGGTGGCCAGCGCTGCAGTTCGCGTATATGACGGTGCTGGCGTATCTTGGCGCGCTGGCGACGAATCAGTTGATTTTGCACCTGATGCGGTAGTGTGTCAGTTGTCAGTCCCCAATTGTCAGTTGAGATGGCGGGAGAAACCCGGGGCGGTGTGGATGGTTTTAGCGCGGACGGGATTCTTCCCACCCTGCGAACTAAGACCTGTTCCCGGGGCCCGGGTTCTCTGCACTTAGAACAACGCTTTCGCAGGTAGCTGGGTACGAAATGTGGGGCCCTCGGCTGAGCTGCGCTTCGGACCGGCATGGCATGCAAAGCGCTATGACCATTTGCGGACGAATCTTCTTGACGGCGCGGAGATTAGGCCCTAACGTTGCGGCAACTACTTCCCGAGGACAATTTATGAAGCGAACGTTGCCTCAACTCTTCGGATGTTTTGTGGGCCTATTGCTTTGCGGGCACTTGGCGTTGGCGCAGACGCAGCCTGGAACTGAACCAGCGAAACCTCAGACCACCCAACATGTGACGCAGGCAGCAGAAGCCGATAGCGCGATTGACGCAGATAGCGCGGTCTCTGCCCAGATTGGAATAAACCCGGTCTACACCCAGATGCACGGCATGCTTTGTTCCGGCCCTTCAACGACCTGGTATGACACCCAAAATGCGGCGCTTTTACATATGATCCACGAAGCGGGGGGACGAAGTGGCGTGGAGACCGAGATTCAATATGAAGAAAGACATCCACACATGACAGCCGCCGGCAAGTTGCAGGCGCGCATCGATCTCCTGAAATCAATTCTTGATAGTGAGTCTGGACCCCGATGAAGCGACTGGTATGGATTCTATTTCTTTGCACGCTTCCCTGCCCGGCGCAGCGGGTGTCTCCACAACAACCGATGACCATTGCGCCTCCCTGCACGCCGAGTATCAAACTTGTGGGCGACAGCCGCGAGATTGTGGACTGCAACGGCAAGACCCAGTTGATTCCCAATGACTCTGCCATCGTCCCTGCCAGGGAGCAGATCTCTCCACTGGAACAGAAGGCCCTGGATGCAGAGCTGAATTACCGGATCTACGCCTGGCATCACACGCGCGATGTGTTTGAGTGGCAGTACTGGTCAGGCATTGTGATTTTCATCGTGAGCGTGCTGCTGGTGATTGCCGGAATTGTGTTTGCCGCGTGGCAACTGCAGTACAGCATGCGGCTGGGCAGCAAGCGCATGGAAGTGATGGACGCTCATGCGGCGGCGCTGACGGCAGCAGCGGCCGCCGGCGATGGAGCGGCGGCCGCAGCCGTGGCAAACGAGCCGAGTGATACGACGCTGAAGATCTCCGCCACGGGTCTTGAAGTGCATTCGGCGACGCTGGGAGTGATCATCCTGGCCTTCTCGATGGGATTTTTCTACATGTACTTGAAGTATGTGTATCCGATTCAACTAGTGCAGACGCAACCGGTGGCACAAACACAGACGCAGCGATAAGGTTTCGCTGGGGAAGGTTGGCAAGGACTGAAGCCCCGTACCCTTAAGGGCGGGGCCGGAGGTTAACTGCGGCGGCGTGCGACCTCGTTGTAGAGAGCTTCGTACTCGCGAGCCGGGTTGGTCCAGGAGTAGTCCTGAGCCATGCCATTGCGCATGAGGGTTTGCCAGTCGGCCTTGTCCGCGAAGACGGCGAGGGCCTCGTCGATGGAGCTGAGGAGCGCGTCTGAGCTGTAGTCGTGGAATTTGAAGCCGGTGCCGGACTTCTCTGCCCCGTTCCAGGGTTGAATGGTGTCGTCGAGACCCCCGGTGGCGTGGACCACGGGCACGTTGCCATAACGCAGGCTGTAAATCTGGTTGAGTCCGCAGGGCTCATAACGCGAGGGCATCAGGAAGAGGTCGCCTCCGGCCTCAACCTTATGGGCCAGTGCGTTGTCGTAGGCCACTTTCACGAAGACCTTGCCGGGGTGGTGATTCTCCATCTCCCGGAAGATGTTTTCGTAATATGGCTCGCCGGTGCCGAGGACGATGAGCACGACGTTCTTCACAAGCAGGCGGTCGGCGGCATCGGCGAGGATGTCGAACCCCTTCTGCGTGGCAAAGCGGGAAACAATGCTTAGTACCGGAATGTTCTCTGCAATGCTGGGCGCCCCAAAGGCGTGGAGCAGGTCTTTGCGGCAAATCTGCTTGGCTTCGAGCTTCTCAGGCGTGTAGTGCGCGGCGATGTAGCCGTCGTGCGAGGGATCCCAGTCGGCGTAATCGACGCCGTTGAGGATGCCGTGCAGATCGGCAGAGCGGCGCTGAAAGACGCCTTCGAGGCTGAATCCGAATTCGGGAGTTTGAATCTCCTGCGCGTAGCGCTTGCTGACGGTGGTGACGGCGTCAGAGTAGATGATGCCGCCCTTTAGGAAATTGAACGTGTCATAGTGCTCGAGCTTGTCCATGGTAAAGGTATCCCAGGGCAGCAAGAGCCTTTCGGTGGTCTGCGGCGGGAAGTAGGTCTGGTAGCCAGCATTGTGGACGGTCATGACGACGCCCGCGCGAAAGAGCATGGGGTCTGTGGCGTAGGTGGTACGCAGATAGACGGGCAGCATGCCGGTCTGCCAGTCATGCACATGGAAGACATCGGGCACGCCGAGGAGCTTGGAGGCTTCGAGCACGGCGCGCGCGAAGAGACCGAAGCGCTCCCAGTTGTCGAGGTAGTCCCCGGAGGGCGAGCCGTAGAGGAATTCGCGGTCAAAGAGCTCGGGGCACTCGACGAAGTAGTAGCGGACGCCGTTGCGCTCGCCGCCATCGAGGATGCCGACGAAGCGGTTGTAATACTGAAACGGGATGGTAAGACTGCGGACAGCGTAGACCTTTTCGGGCGTCTTGACGGCGATCTGACGGTAGTAAGGCAGATAGACGGTGACCTGATGGCCCATGCGGACGAGCTGCTGCGGGAGCGCTCCGACGACGTCGGCGAGGCCGCCGGTCTTGGCAAAGGGAACGCATTCGGGAGCAGCAAAGACGATGTGCATGGGTGGCATGATCTCCTGCGGTGTTGGGGCTTCTCTTCGTTAAGATGCTGAAGTAGCTCAATCTGCTTCGAAGGATTGAGTCTAGAGCATCCGGCGGTGGATGAGTGCGATTTCCGCCGAAGTCGAGTGAGGTTGCAGCCATTTCAGGAAAGCACAAACCGAAACTAGGCCAGAATTTTCTGGTGAGCGTGGCGGCCTGCCGCAGCATTGTGGAGGCGCTGGGCAATCTGAGCGGGCGCACGGTGGTGGAGATTGGCCCCGGCAAGGGGGCGATCACCGAACTGCTGGTGAGCCGCGCGGGGCGGCTGATTGCAATTGAGCTGGACCGGGAGCTGGCTCCGCGACTGCGGGAGCGTTTCGCCGGGCGGGAGACGGTGACCGTTATCGAGGACGATGTGCTGCGCGTGGACCTATCGGCGCTGGCACGGCCGGGCGAGAAACTGCTGGTGGTGGGCAATCTGCCGTATTACATGACTTCGGACATTTTGCTGCACCTGATTTGCCATGAAGCTGCCATTGAGCGGGCGGTGGTGATGGTGCAGCGCGAGGTAGCCGATCGCGTGGCGGCGGGGCCGGGATCGCGAGACTATGGATTACTGAGTGTGACGGCGCAACTGCACGCGCGGGTGGAGAAGCTGCTAACGCTGCCTCCGGGCGCATTTTCACCGCCGCCGGAGGTGTATTCGACGGTGCTGCGCTGGACGATGCACTCGCGGATGGAGGAGCTGGGTGTGGACCCCGCGCGCTTCACGGGATTTTTGCGGAGCTGTTTTGCGCAGAAGCGGAAGACGCTGGGGAACAATCTGCGGGCGGCGAAGTATGAGCCAGAGGCAATCGCCGAAGCGTTCGAGAATGCAGGGGTGGCAGCCGGGGCACGCGCCGAGGAGTTGCGGCTGGAGACGCTGGCGGCGCTTTGGCGCAGACTGGCCGGAGAACTGCGCTAGTAATGCTTGTAGGCCGGGTTGAACTCAGGGTGCGGCTGCTGATCGATGTAGGCAGCGACGTCATAGGACTGCTGCGGGGTGAGTGAGCCTGGATGGTCGAGCGGCATGTTGTGCTGGACCCAGGCAGCCATGACGGGGACGCGATGCATGCCCGCGCCGGTGTTGTAGGCCTCCGCACCCCAGACTGGCGGGTAGGCTCCGGCAACGCCAGCCCCGCTGGGCTGATGGCAGGCGGCGCACTTTGCGATGTACACGGCACGTCCGCGCGAGGAGTCGCCGGTGAGCGCGGGCAGCGGGACGAGTCCGCGACCCGGCGAGGAGCGGCCTTTGACGCCATCCTGCGAGAGATATTGCATGTAGGCGACGAGGGCCTTCATCTGCGGGCTCGTGACGGGCAGCGGCCTGCCGTTTTCGCTGCGGACGAAGCACTCCTGAATGCGCTGCTCAAGCGTGATGACGTGACCGGCACGCTTGCTGTAGGCAGGAAAGAGATTGGCGATGTTGGCGAGCGGGGCGGCGTGGGGGACGGTTCCATCCATGAGATGGCAGTCAGTGCAGGAGAGAGTGTTGCCGGTCCATGCGGCCGCGTATTTTGGTGTGAAGCCGAAAATGCGCTTGCCCTGCTGCGCGAGCGGCGACAGGACGCTTGAGGACGACGGCCCAGTGGCCGCATGCAGAGGATGGCTGCCTGCGAGCGCCAGGCTGACGATGAAGACCGCCAACCCGGCGATGGCCGCGAGCTTGTAGCGAAAAGCAGGCATGGCTCAGACGTAGAGATAGCTGTAGTGCCCTTCGGACTGCAAGAGGGCGACGGCGGCGACAGCGGCGGCGACGATCATGACTCCGGGCAGGGTGTGAGCCACCATGTCTTTGTATATCTGCTCTGGCGCCTGCTGCGGGATGTGCTTTTCTGCGATGTAATGCGCGAGTCCAAAGGTGGCGTTGTGGCAGCAGAGGAAGCGAACGCCGCGATGCTGCAATGCCTGGATGCTGCTGTCGTTGTAGATGGAGTTGCGGTTCTCAGGATCATTGGAAGCGTATTTGAGATCAGGACCGGCGCTGCTGGGGTAGAAGATATTTCGCTCGGCCGGCTTGCCGGTTTGGGGATCATTGACGTTTGTGAGCGCGCCGATGCCGTAGGCCTGCCAGATGTGGTCGTCAAAGTTGAAAAACGTGGCGAAGCCACGGGAGACGGCAACAATCTGAATCTGGCTGGCCGGAATGCCGAAGCCGAAGTGAAGCCCGTTGAGCGAGTTTTGCATATGCTCCAAAGCCTGCTGCTTGAGCGGCACAACATCGAAGAGCTGCTTGACGCGGGCAGGACTCTGGGCGAGCTGATTAAAGCTGGATACGTCCCAGTCCGAAGCCATTTCAACGGCCTGACCCTGCGCGGCTGGGAGAACGGGGCCTAGAGAGCCGAGAGCGGCCATGCCCGCGGCAGCAGTGGTGACAAACGAGCGGCGGCTGATGCTTTTCATGTTTGGTCCTTGCGGCGAAGAATTGGAAACAGCATACCGGAGTAGAACGCCTCAGGAAATCGGGACCGCGCGGAGAGCCCAGGTCCGGAAATACGGACCTGGGGCACCCGAAACGGCGCCAGACCCGAGGCAGCGTTATTTGGAGATGCCCTCAAGGGGCGAGCTTGCGGTGGCATAGAGTTTGCGTGGCATGCGTCCTGCGACGAAGGCCTGACGGCCGGCGAGGATAGCATGCTGCATGGCCTGTGCCATGAGAATGGGATCGGCGGCCGCTGCGATGGCGGTGTTCATGAGCACGCCGTCGGCACCCATTTCCATGGCGAGTGCTGCGTCAGAAGCCGTGCCAACACCGGCATCGACAATAAGGGGCACTTCCGTGATGACCTCGCGCAGAATCTGGAGCGTGGCGCGATTCTGAATGCCGAGCCCAGAGCCAATTGGCGCGGCGAGCGGCATGACGGCCGAGGCTCCGGCGTCGATGAGGCGCCTGGCAAAGACAACATCGTCTGAGGTGTAGGGCAGTACGGTGAAGCCTTCTTTGACGAGCACGCGGGTGGCCTCAAGCGTAGCCTGCACGTCGGGATAGAGCGTGGCCTGATCTCCGATGACCTCGATCTTGACCCAATCGGAAAGGCCGACTTCCCTGCCGAGACGCGCCGCGCGGATAGCCTCCTCAGCGGTGTAGCAGCCAGCGGTGTTGGGCAGCAGGAAGTAGCGCTTGGGGTCAATGAAGTCAAGGAGCGACTCTTTCGAGCGGTCGAGGTTGACGCGGCGTACGGCGACGGTGACCATCTCCGCGCCAGAGGCCTCAATGGCGCGCTGTGTTTCCGCGCCGTCCTTGTACTTGCCGGTGCCGACAATCAGGCGCGACTGAAAGGGCCGCCCTGCGATGACCAATGGTTCCATGACTCGATTGTAAGGCGCAAAACGGAAGAGCCTCAGCATTTGCCGAGGCTCTGTTGAAATGCAGGGTGTTGGAGGGTTGCTTAGTTCTTGTTTGGAGCAGAGGCGGTGCTGCTTTTGGGCTGCGTGGTTCCAGCCCCGCCGGTGCCGACTGGCTTGTCCGGGTGCTTCTTATAAACAGAGTACTGCGGCTGCGGCGGCAGCATGCGGACGGTGATGGACTTGGTGGGCCCCTTCACGACGTAATTTTGCCCGAAGGTGTCGTAGCCGTTTTTGAGGACCTGCAACTGGAAGGTGTCGCCGATGGGAATCACGTCGATGACCGCCTTGCCGTTGGAGTCGGTCTTGAGCTCCATGTAGCCTTTGTCCTTGTCGCCCTCGACGCTGTGAAATACCACCGCGGCATCTGCGATAGGCTTGTCGTAGCGCTCAGACTTGACCAGCACGGTGATCTTGGAGACGGGCGGTGGCGGTTTGTATTTGCGGCCGCGGCGCTCCCAGCGCTGCGAGGCCAGCAACAGTGTTGGAAGCATCAGGACTGCGACGAGCAGCACAATGCGGCGGGAACCAGATGCGGATGCCATAATTTACATTTTATGTCTGCCAGTTAGAGGTTGAAAAGAGCGGGCGGGAGGACAGCATGGCCGCCGGTCCGCCTCGATGCCTGCAAACTGAATCTGACTTGCAGGAGCCAGCTTCAGATGAGATCGTCGTTGCTGTCAAAGCCTCCCCCATCAAAGCTGCCGCTGTCAAAGCTGCCACCGTCAAATCCCTGATCGAGGCCGGTGTCGAGCCCTGAGCCATTTCCACTATCAAAAGGCCCTTGGGACTGCATGTCCTGCCCGGCAAAGCCGCCGGTATTCGGGTCATCGTAATAATTGTTGTTGATGACGGTTTCTTCGACGGGCATACCGCCTCCGAAGCCGAATGGCGAGCCGAAGCCCATGCCGTGGTGAAAGATGGACTCGATGCCTTCGAAGGCGAGCGCACCGGCAGCGACTCCCGCGGCGGTGGTGGCGGCGGAGCGCAGGAAGCTGCTGCCCGCGCTGGGAGGCGCAACGTAGGAGGGTTGCGCAGGATAGGGATTTTGATAGGCGTATTGGCCGGGATAAGCGGAAGCCGCAGGCGGGGGCGCGTTGACCGGCTGATAAGCCGGGGTGCCTGAGGATGGGACGGCCGCGGACTGTTGCGGCAGAACACCACCGAGGAAGCTGCTGGCGCATGCGGGCTGGGGCGTTCCGCTGACAGGAGCCTGCTGCTGGGCGATGAGCTCGCGAATTCTAGTCTGGGCCTGATGCAGAGCGATGTCTTGCACCAGCACAGTCTGAGCGAGCTTGTAGAGCGCATCGGGATCGCGGCCGAGGGTGTCTTTGAGGAGCGCTTCGGCGTCGGGATCTTTCTCGTTGAGCTGCGTGGATTCCACTTGCTGCACGAGCTGCTGCAACATCTGAGCTTCCTGCTGGGTCATACATCCTTCCCTGGCGCGAGGGTTGCTTCGAGCCTCCCCATTTGGACGGGGCAAGATGATTTTCGTCTGCTTCGCGGTGGAGAACAATGTGCCGCGCGAAGGAAGATGGGAGGAAAAGAAAAGCGGGACCGGAGGGCCGGTCCCGCTAGGTGAGTGGCTGGAGTGATTTAGAAGGTGAGGTGCAGCGCCATCTCAATCACACGATTGCTGCCAATGGTGCTGGTGACATAACCAAGCTGGCTCACACCCGGACCCGGCGCCGTGTAAAGCTCATAGGCGCAGTTTTGGGAGCTGCCTTGGCAGGTTGCGTTGCCAGAGGGCGAGCCAGGCGTGACCACCGTGTTGCTCTGGTAGGGCTGGACCTGGGTACCGTTGGCGAAGTTTGAATCTCCTGGTCCCAGCAATTCCAGAAAGGTCGGAGCCAGCGTGATGTTGTCCTGCGGAATATCAAAGCTGGGCGTGTTGGTGAGGTTGAAAATCTGGAACTGATACTGGAGGTCGTACCGTTCGCGGAACTTGAACTCCTTCTGGATGGTCAGATCGGCACGGCGCTGCGAGGACTGGCGGAAGATGTTGCGCTGTCCAGGAACAAAGCCGGTTTCAAAGACGTCGCAGAGAGGACCGCCGCCGGGACCAGCGTTACCGCCGGCTGTGGTGGTATCGCAAGGCGGAGTGCCATGCTCACCAGGATTGAGGAGCGGAATCTCGAAGTCAGAGGCATTCAAAGCGGCCTTGCTGGGATCCACCTGCGCCTGCGCACCGTTGTAACCCGTTTCGGCCTGACGAGGTGTTACGCCGGGCTTGAGAGGGAGAACAGGATTAAGCAGGTAGATGTTACCGCCAAAGTACTGGTTACCCACAGCGCCCGAGAAGTCATAGACGCTGTAAGGCTGACCGCTCTGCGCGATGATGATTCCCTGCAGGGACCATCCGTTGGTGACATAGTGCAGCGGGTTGCGCTTGCTCTTGACCAGATCAGGAATCTGGTAGAGGTAGTTGAAGGTGATGACGTTCGTACGGTCAAAGTCCGCGTCAGCATAAGAGTTGCGCAGATCGGTCGGATTGTCACCGGTAAAGAAGAGACCCACGTCGCTCTGCTCGTCAAGCGTATGGGACCAGGTATAGGACAACCCAGCCTGAAGTCCGTGGGACATGCGCTTTTGGATATTGGCCTGGAGAGCATCGTAAGAAGAGATGCCGCGCGACTCGAACGAAGTGGAGTTGGGATCGTAACCGACGTACGGTACGCGGAGGTCAACGTTGCCGCCGCTGAACGTATCGTATGGTTCGTACTTGTTGAAGTAGGGAGCTCCGTTCGGATCGGCCGGATTCGTCTGAGTGCTCATGGTTTCAATGCCATAGGAGTAATCCTGGCCATTGATGGGGTTGCTCGGGGTAGCGATTCCCGGCTCGTTGAACGGAATGGGGAGAATTTCGTGCTTGCCGCGATTGCCTACATAGGCGATATCAACGGAGGTGGTATTCGTGGGCTGCCACTGGAAGTCGAGGGTCCAGTTTTCGGTGTACGGCAGGACGTTGTTGATGTTGTAGTTGCCGATGATGGCCGGAATGGCATCGCAGGCAAAGCCGGAGAGCGTGTTTCCGTTATAGATGTTGGAGCCGGTGCATTGCTGCTCCTGATAATCAAGGGAAGGCAGTGTGGATGCGATGGCGGCCGGAGTGGTGGGCGGAGTAAGACCACCACTGAATGGGGCGCTCAGGTTTCCATTGACATTCGTATAGGAGGCGAATGGAGCTTCCTGCGTGACGCCAAAGGGACCACCAATGCCGGAGCCAGCCGGGGGCGAAAGATACTGGAAGTATTCGCCGCGATCGTAGTAGAGACCGTAGCCGGCACGCCACACAACTTTATTGTGGAAGCGCTTGGGCGACCAGGCGATGCCGATGCGAGGCGCAAGACCCCACTGGCGGCCCTTCAGCGTGGAATCGCTGACGCCGGGAGTACCGTACTGCTTGTTGTTGCCGGCCACGATGAAGCCCGAGTTGGTGATGGCAGCGGGGCTAGCCTGGTACAGGCTCGGATCGAAGTTGAACATGAGGCCATTGGCTTCGGTCAGCGGGCCGTCGTAGTCGTAGCGGAGTCCTGCCGTGATGCTGACATTGGAGCGGACCTGCCACTTGTCCTGGATAAAGGCGCCAGCATCCCTGGAGCGGTAGTGGCGGCTGGTGAGTCCTTCCAGCACTGTGCCGCTGCGCAGGTTGCCCTGAAGGAATGAGGCGAAATTGGAGGTAGCCAGTGAAGCATGGCCAGCGCGGTCATTGCGGATATTCAACTGGGTGTAGTCGTAGTTGAAACCCACGCTGACGGTGTGCTTGCCAAGCGTGAAGATGGCGTTGGATGAGGGCGAGAAGCGGTTCTGGAAGTAACCGCTGTCTACAAAGTCAGAGTTGGGACCGACGCTCAGGCTGTTGCCGTTGGAATTGTTCTGTGCGAACTTGCCGAGCGACAGGCCGGGGAAGAAATTGCCGCCAGGGACCGAGATGTTGACATCCGAGCCGGTCAACTGCGCACCGTAGCTGCTATAAACCTTGGCGCGCGAAAAGCCGATGTGCTGATCCCAGTTGATGCGTGAACCAATCGTGATGGAATTGTTGAGCGAGGCGACCTGTGAGCCGGAGTCTTCGTTCTGCGGGAAGCCAAAAACAGAGCTGCCGCCGAAGGGAGTCACCGCCGGAGTGTGCTGGTAGTAGTACTTGGCCGACAGGTGATCGTTGGCGGTTGCGTTGTAGTCGAGCGAAACAGTGGCCTGATCGCCCTTGAAGAGCGATGTTCCTACCTCGGAGACGTCAGGATGACCGTTCAAGAGGTTCTGCTGCGCGGCCCCGCCGACTCCACTGCCCTGCGCAGAAGGAATGAGGTACTGGCCGTTGGGAAGCTTGGCCTGCAGAAGGGCAATAGCGGACTGGTTCCACGAACTCTGTGGAATGCCCTGAGCGCCATTGCTACTGCAATTCGCGTTGTTCGGATCGATGGCGCCGTTCCTGCCGTCCTTGGTAGCTGAGAAGTAGCTGCAAAGGGCATTTTCGATACCGGTAGCGCTGCGGTCATCGGTCAGGCCGTAGGGGACCTGGATGCTCGAGAGAGCACCGAACTGATCGGATGTGTAGAGGTGCTGATAGCCGAGGAAGAAGAAGAGCTTGTTCTTGATGATCGGGCCACCGACGGTTCCACCGGCGATCCACTTGTGCAAGGTCGGGTTCTCGTAAGCGGAACTCAGAAAACCGAGACCTACGTCCTGCTTGTAGAAGTAGGGGATCGCGTTGAGGCCATTTGTTCCGTAGTGGCCATAAAGCTGACCGTGATAGCGGTTGCTTCCCGTGCTTGTACTGACTTCCACGTGTGCGCCGGAGGTACCTCCCTGGTCGGCGCCATACATCGATGTGGTGACCTGAACTTCGTCCATGAACTCGGGGGGCGGTGAGGCGAGGCCGTTACCGTTCGAGCCGAAGACTGCTGTCGTATCCTGCGAGACGCCACCAATGGAGCTGCCTTCGCCGATGTTGAAATTGGCGCGCTGCGAGGCTTCCTGGCTGGCGGTGAGGCCGTTGAAGAGGTTGGTGATGTTGACGCCGTTCACGGTGTAAGTGTTGTCAGTGGCGCGCTGGCCGTTGGCCCAGATGTTCTGGTTGCCGAGCCCCTGGTCGGTACCGATGCCGGAGATGAAGTCCGCGCTGGTGCCGGGCGCGAGGATGGCAAGCTGCGTGAAGCTGCCGGTCGCGAGCGGGGTGGCGTTGATCTCTGCCTTGTTGAGGGTGTAGCCGTTGGTGGTGTCAGTCGCGTTGAGTAGCGGATTGGCATTGACCTCAACGGTCTGCGCCGCGCTGCCAACCTTCAACGATGCGGGCACGGTGGTGGCGAGAGCGGTATTCACCGTAATCTTTGGGAAACTCGCGCTCTGGAAGCCGGAGTGGTCCACCGTCACCCGATAAGTACCGATGGGCAGATTGAGAATCTGGAAGAATCCATCGTTGCCGGACTTGGTGGTGCGGGTGAGGCTGGTCTGGTTATTCACCACGGTGACCTTAGCCTGCGGTATGGCGGCTCCGGTGGAATCAGTTACGGTTCCATTGATGGAACCGAGCGTCTGTTGTGCATGCAGAGTGGGGGAAAGTATGACTGTGCACAAAATCAGAGACAGAGTGAGGGCGCGGAACGCCCATCTGACTAGCTTCATGAGTATGGCCTCAAAAAAGGTTGGTGCTGCTTATCGTGACCGCCCCTTTGCGGCAGGCGGTGTATTCCGAATAAAGACTACCGATTGTCCCCAAACGGAATTGTGAAGCGACTGTGAAAAACCGCTCCGGCGTACGAGCTTTCCACAAAGTTTGCGTGAACTCAAATAAAAATTGCATGAGGGTTGGCGGAAAAATCAGGAAAACAGGCGTTTGTTGCCATCCCGGTTACGATTTTCGGAATTTCAGTGCCGCTAGTAGCCCAATCGCCGCGGCAGGCTAGTGCCGGAGCTTCCGCTCGATTTTCGCCAGCATTCCGGTGAGGAGATGGGTGTCTTCCCTGCCCAGTGCGAGCCGATGGATCAGGGCTCGGGCCTCAATCAGCGCTCCCTGGGAAGCGATGGGCTTTATGTAACCGGAAATGCACAGTAAGCGATGCAAGGAGGCTGTCAGCCGCTCGAGATCGGCAGCAGAAGCGGTTTTGGCGGCATCCATGTGCATGGGGGCATGGCCGCTGCGTGCAAATTCATAGAGGCAGACAGCGACGGCCTGGCCCAGATTCATGGACGCCTGCTCCGGCAATGTGGGAATGCGCAGGATGGCGTCGCAGTGGCTGAGGTCGTCGTTGGTAAGTCCGTGCTTCTCTTGCCCGAAGACCAGAGCCATGCGGCCGGGCACGCGCTGGGCGAGCCACGGTAGCGCGGCGGGAAGATCAATAATGGGCTGCAGAGGCTGACGGTCTCCGATGGCGGAGGTGCCGAGCACGCAGGTGCAATCGGCCAAGGCCTCGGCGAGGGTGGAGCACTCGCGTGCTGAGGCCAAAATGGAGCCGGCTCCGACAGCGGAACGGGCCTCTTGCCAGGCGAGATCAAAGGGCTCGACGACGCGAAGATCGTGAAAGCCGAAGTTGATCATGGCGCGCGCGGCCGCGCCGATATTGAGCGGGTTGCGGGTGCGGACCAGCACCACCGCCATGGCGGGACTGGCCTGAGGCAGGTTCATGCTCTCATTTTAGAGCGCGGAGTTGATGGGAGGCTGAGGTTCGGTGGCGTGTTGATTAGAAGAGCCGCACCCGAATGCCAGAGCTGACGCCGTAGTTGTGCAGCGTGCCAAAAGTGAAGCCGGGCCAAATCTGATATTCAAAGTCGGCTACGCGCCAGTCGATGCGTGGACTAAGGCGGAGGTCTACGCCCGCACCGGGAGCCATGACGAAGTAATTGCCGTAGCCGTAGTTATAGGGGAAGTTGAACTTGCCATCCCCGATGAGGAATTTGGCGTAGGGGCGGAAGCGTCCGATGTAGTTGAACTGATAGCGTGGCCCGGCGAGGTATGTATCGATGTAGACCTTGTCGCGCTGGTGCCAACGAAGCCATGAGCCCTCACCCTCAATGCCGTAATGGCGATTAAGATCCACATCAATGGAAGCGCTGAATCCCGCAAGGCGGCGGTTTCCGTAATCGTTTTGGAATGCCGAACCGAGGAAGCCTACGCTGATTTTCTGGTTGCCACCGACGGCAGATTCCGCCACCTGCGCACGGGCCACGCCGGAGCTCACCAGAACGGACACCAGAGAGAGCGCCACAAGGCCGCGCAGCAAAGCGGAAGAAAGAAAGAGAGCAATGGATTTCCGTTCCATTTATTTCGTCACCGTCATGGATACGTTAATGCTGCGCGTCACGTGGGTATTTTCTCCAGTACCTACGATCTGGAAAGTATAGGTGCCGGGGGACGCACCGGTGAAGTTGACGCCCCCGCAACCGGTGACGATGAACGTGGTCCCGGCCAGCATGAGGAGCAGCATCGCGGTGAAGAGCGCAGCGTTGCGCTTGCGTCCGCGCAGGAAGAAGAAGCCGAAGATCAGCCCGAAGGGCAGGAAGATGCCTGCCAGCACGGTGCCAGAGGAGTTGTTCTGGTCCAGACGAGCCTGTGTGCCGCTGCTGAGCGGCGAGGCGGTGTCAATTGTCACCGTTTCAGTTGCGGTTCCGTTGGCAGCCAGAGCCACGTTGGGCTGCGAGAACTGGCAGGTGACGCCGGGCGGCAGCGCGGCGCAACCGAAATCAATAGTGTCAGTGAAATTGTCGTTGGACTGGAGGGTGAAGCTCAGGGTTTTGTTCTGACCGGACGTGAGCGTGAAGTTGCTACTGCCCGGCAAGAAGATAAAACCGTTGCCCGGCGTAATCGTGAGCGTGATTTGCTGCGAGGTGGACGGCGCGTGGATGCTATCGTTGGGCTGGAACTGTGCCGTAAGCGTGTAGGTACCGGGGTTTAGCACCGGGGAGAAGGTGGCGACTCCGCTGGCGTTGACGGTTCCGTAGCCCAGATTGGTGGTGCCGTTCAAAAACTCCACCGTGCCGCTGGGAATGGGCTGGGTTGGGTTGCCGGTGACGCTGGCCACGAGGATGACCTGCTGCGCGGTGGTGGCAGTGGAGAGGGATGTGCCCAAGGTGACGCTGGTGGGGATAGGCTGCACGACCTGCGCAATGGTGTTGGACTGAGAGCCGGCATCGTCGGTACTGCTGGCATACGCAGCCACGATGGAGTGCGTGCCCACGGTGAGGCTGGACGTGGTAAAGGTGGCGACGCCGGAGCCGTTGAGGGCAACGGTCGCGAGAGTGGTTCCGCCGTCAGAGAAGATGACGTTGCCGGAGGGGACCGGGCCGCCATCCTGATTTTTGACTGTTGCGGTGAAGGTGACCGGCAGAGTGGCCACGCTGGTGTTACTGGGAGAGGATGAGGCAAGAGCGATGGAGGTTTTAGCCTGCACCACGGTCAACGGATCAGAGACGGAGTTGCTGCCGGCGTTGTTCTTGTCTCCAGAATAGCTTGCGGTGATGGCATAGGTGCCGGGATCGAAGGCCGGCGTTGCGAAAGAAGCCACACCGTTGACCAGCGATTGCGGCGCTCCGAGCGCGGTTCCGTTACTGTAGAACTGCACTGTGCCGGTGGGCGTGCCGCCGGAGCCGGTGATTCCTGCAGAAGAGGTTACCGCGACGCGCGCAGTGAAGTTAACGGGCAGGCCTGCAATGCCAGCGGCCGGACTGGGCGTGATGGCCACAGCCGTCTGCGCCTGCGTAGAGGAATAAGGAACGGACGCGGTGGCACTCAGATTGTTCGAGTCGCCCGCGTAGGAGGCCGCGATGGTGTATGCGCCCGGCTGCAGAGAGATGCCAGAGAGTGTGGCGACTCCATTGACGAGCATGGCGGCGCTGCCGAGGGTGTTGCCATTGACGGTGAAGGTGACCTGACCAGTGGGCGGTGTGGATGCGCCGGTGAGCTTTGCCGTGAAGGTCAGGGCGGTTCCGGCAAGCGATGGGCTGGCTGGAGATACGGTGAGTGCCATGGCTGGCTGCAGCTTTGCCACCGTGACGGTTACGAGTGCCGTCGAGATGGCATCAATGGAGTCGCCGGAGTATTTGGCGCACACGGTGTCAGCGCCCGCGGGCAATGCGTTGGTGGTGATGGCCGCCTGGCCGGAGCCGACGACTCCGGTGCCGAGCAGCGTGCCGGTGCAGGTGGCGGAATCATAGAAAGAGACGGATTCGGTACCGGTGCCGGTAGGAGCGGGCGTCAGGGTTGCCGTGAAGATGACATCGCTGCCGTAGATGGGAGCAGTGTTGGAGGCGAGCAACTGAAGCGATGTCTGGATGGCGGTAATGACCTCATTGAGGCTGGCGCTGCTGGGCGGGTTGCTTGTGTCGCCGGCGTAGCTGGCCGAGACTTTGTCAGTGCCGACAGGAAGATTGCTGATGCTGACCGAGGCGGTTCCATTGGTGTCGATGGGGACCGCATACGTCTGGTTGTTCGCCGTGAAGGTGACGGTGCCAGTGGGCACGGGACCGCCATTTTCGCCGGTAAATGTCGCAGTGAAAGTGACATTTGTGCCGTAAACGGCCGTGTTGCCTGGTGTGCTTGAGGTGAGTTGGATCTGCGTGGGCGGCAAGACAACCTGCGAGTAGGTCTGAGTTCCCTTCTCATGGACTGAATCACCGGAATAGTTCACGGTGATGGTGTGCGTGCCGATGGGAAGCCCGCTGGTTGCAAAAGATGCATTGCCATTGGCATCGAGCGTCGCGGTGCCGATCTGAGCGCCGTCAGAGAGGATGGTGACGGTACCGCTGGGGGTTCCGGTAGACGGCGCGGAGGCCACGTTGATGGTGAAGACGACACTTTGCTGATAGACCACTGGATTCGGCTTGCCGGTAATGGTGATGGTGACGGCATTGATGGACTCGGCGGTGCCGGTGATGTCAATGATCTGCGGCGTGTTGGAGGCGTTGTCAGCGAGGGTGATGTGGCCGGTTTCAACGCCCAGGTTGGTGCCGGTGGGCGCAAATTGCGCACCGATGGCGCAGGTGGCGTCCACGCTCAGAGGTGAGGTGGTGGAGCAGGTGGTGTCGTTGGCGTTGTAGGAGGCGTTGGCATCAGGCGTGATGCTGGCGATGCTGAGCGAGCTGTTTCCGTCGTTCTCGATGTTCTGCGAGATCACGGCGGAAGCCTGACTGATGCGCACAGGATATTGCGACGGCACGGTGACTTGGACCGGCGTGGCGTAAATCTCGCGGATTCGCTGGTTGAGCGCGGCCGCAATGAAGAGATTGCCCTGCTCGTCGATGGCGAGACCTAACGGGTCATAAATGGCGGCGGCGGTCGCCGCGCCTTTGTCGCCAGCGTAATCCAAATTTCCGTTCCCAGCGACGGTGGTGATGTCGCCAGCGCTGGCGCCCGAGGCGTAGACCTTGCGGATGCGCTCGTTTTGCGTGTCAGAGATGTAGAGATTGCCGGCAGGATCAAAAGCGAGCCCTGAAGGCGTGTAGAGCGCCGCGCTGGTGGCGGGGTTGTTGTCTCCGCCAAAGCCAACGCTGCTGCTGCCGGCATAGGTGGTGATGTTACCCGCCTGCGCGCCCGAGGTGAAGACTTCGCGGACGCGATTGTTCTGAGAGTCCGCGATGTAGATGTTGCCGCTGCTATCAAAAGCGACAGCGAGCGGATGGTTGAGGCTGGCCGAGGTGGCCGGGCCTCCGTCGCCGGTGAAACGGCCGTTGTGGTTGGGGTCTGTGTATCCGTCGCCCGCGATGGTGGTGATCTGTCCGCCGGAGATTTCGCGGACGAGATTGTTCCCAGTATCGGCGACGTAGATGTTGCCCGAGGGATCGACCGCAACGCCCTGAGGCGCATCGAGCGTGGCTGAGAGCGCGGGTCCGTTGCCGCCGGAGCCCGCTGTACCGGTGCCCGCAATGGTAGTGATGATGTGGGTGGCAGCGTTGATTTCGCGAATGACGTTGTTGCCGGTGTCTGCAATGTAGAGATTGCCAGCGCCGTCGATGGCGAGACCGCGCGGATCGCTCAGAGTGGCGCTGATCGCCTGGCCGCCGTCACCGGTGTAGCCGGGCGAAGAGGTTCCGGCGATGGTAACCATAGTTCCGTTGGCGTAGCTGCCGCCAGAGGGTGTGACCTCGCGGATGACGTTGTGAAGGCTGTCAGCAATATAGAGATTCCCGGCGCCGTCGATGGCAATGGCGGAAGGCTGATCGAGGTCACCGTTCACAGAGATCTGATTGTCGTTGTAGACGGTGTAGACGCCCGAGCCTGCAGCGGTGGAGATGGTTCCTGGCGTGAAGACACCCAGCGGCCCCTGGCCGTATCCGTATATGTATGTGGCCCCGATGACATTGCTGCTGCTGTCCAGCAGCACAACGGCTCCCTCGCGCAGGCCTGGCGCGGCAGGAGTGAAGGTCACGCTCACGGTGCATGTCTGGTTCTGTAGGAGGTTGGCTCCGCTGCAGGTGCCGCCGCCGGCATTGGCGAAATCAAGCCCGGAGACGCCCCGCGTGAGCACTTCGACTGTGGAAACGGATTCGCTACCGGAGAGCGTGTCGGTCACGGTGATCGATTGAGCCGCAGTGGCCTGGCCGACGGGTTGCGGCGAGGCAGACGACGCAAGATCGATGCCGGTTTGCGCTTGCGCACTCAAAGCGCCAAATAGCAACAGTGTGCCGATCAAGAAGAGGTTGAAGAAGGGCCGCCGCGTGTTAGATGCGGCAATGCGCCGGGAGCCCGGACGCCAGAACGAAGCAGAGTGAGAGAACATGACGATGATCCGGTGAAGGGCTTGATGCTGGCGTACATGGCGCGGCGGGCATGGCCGACGCTAGTGTAGTGCGTCGTAAGTGATAACGTTTATGTTTGGGATGCGTCCATACTGTGGAGGACGATACACGGTATGCGAATGGCAGCCGCGGTTGAACTGAACTCGGAACAGAGACAGGCCC